>Ga0076296_16_pt1 | contig 21815 bp, 13 predicted proteins | sample RifGroC1_FD_67981 | JGI IMG/M metagenome (GOLD analysis project Ga0076296, IMG submission 67981) | bacterium GW2011_GWC1_52_13 | reverse complement strand
TCGATCCCCCTCGGCTCCACCATGGGCCTGTAGCTCAGTTGGTAGAGCGTTGCATTCGCATTGCAAAGGCCAGCGGTTCGATTCCGCTCAGGTCCACCAAACTATTAACTTTCCTTAATTGGATTACTTCTTCCCTTTTAATTCGTCGAGGAGTTTTTGAGCTTCGCTGTAGCCCTCGGTTTCGGGGTTGGAGAGCCGCAGGGCCAACTCCAGTTCCTGAATGGCTAATTCCGTTTGTTTGAGCTCACTGTAGGCGCGGGCGAGGTTGTAGTGGGCGTTGGCGTAGTCGGGCTTGAGGTTGGTTGCGGCTTTAAATTGCTCGGCCGCTTTGGCAAATTCATTCAGCTGGTAAAAGAGACCTCCGTAGCTGATGCGGAGGATGGGATTAAACAAATCCAGCGCAATCGCCTTTTGGTAGGAGTCGGCCGACCACAGCTCGGCATCCTTGGCTAAGCCGATTAAAGAGCGGTAAATTTGGGCTAAAGACTCCCAGTTTCCGGCATTTAAGGGGTAAAGGTCAGTCGCGGTCTTGGCCTCGGCAATGGCCTGGGCTACCAGGGTTTTAATCGTTTCCTGCTCCTGGGTGGACAAATCCCCTTCCTTGGAGGCCAGCTGGCTGGCCAGGATGAAGGAGGTGCGGGCTAAGTTGAGGTGATACTCGGGGCGCCAGCGGAAAGCGCGGATGGCTGAGGTTTGCAGGTTGTAAACCTCCTGGCCGTTGGTGGAGCTTAAAGCTCGCCGGTGTGCTACTTCCGCCCCGTAAGCCTGATAAAGACTGCTGGCCAAAACAATCCCCAAAACAGCAATTCCCAAGACCAGGAAAGGCAAAGCAACTATTCTCTTATGCTCTTTGGGAGCCTCCGGTTCAACTGCAAAAGAAGCCAGAGCTAGCGTTAAAAGAAATCCGGAGAAAACGCTGGCATAGGATAAGAAGTAAGCGGCTAAGAGGGCTAAGGCCAAATGGCCGAAAACGCTTACCTTGCTTTGGTTCAGACTTCTTATAACCGTAACAATCAAAAACAGCCAAGCCAAGATCCCAAAAATTCCCTCCTCACCCAAAACCCGCAGGTATTCATTAAAAGGCTTTTCAAACCGCAAGGTCCAGAATTCATTTTGATTGAACTTAAGGGGTTTGTAGCGGGTAAAGTCAATTAAGAAAGTGGCGGGACCGCTTCCGGTAAAAGGCTTTTGCCTAAAAGCGGTGGCGGCGACCGACCAGGAAGTCCTAAGATTCAGCTGGATCTCTGTTGGCAGAGCGCGGTTTAAGAAGGTAGTTTTGCCAAAGAGCGGGGGGATCAGAATCAAGCCCACCGCCAAAGCGATGGCGGCAACGGCTCCTAAAAGGTAATTGCGGTTGGCTTTTAGAATTTCGTTGGGAACGGTAACAACTTGGGCTAAGAATGTAACGGCAAAGGCCGCCCATCCGGCCCAAACGTTGGTGAAGGCCAGGGTAACGGCAAGAGCAAGAAGCAATACGGCCCAGCCGACCTTCCAATATATTTTGGTCGACTGCCACAGTTGCTGCAGGGCTAAGCCCGCTACGGATCCGGTAAAAATGGCGAGAGCGGTCGGGGAACCAAGGGGGGTAAAGGTGGGACGACCGGACCAGGAGGCGCCGAACAAGTCCCCGCCAAAGTACTGCACCCAGGACCAGACCGCGGCCAGAGCGGCGGAAGACAAAAGCGCCAGCTTTACCCTTTTAAAGGTCTCCGCGCTCCCATTCCAAGAAGCTAGGAAGTAAAAGAGGGTGAGAATGGTAGCGGAAAAGAGGGAAGGATGCCAGCGGGCATGTTGGCCGATTAAGGAGATGAGGCGGCTGTCGGAAAAGATGGTGGAAACCAAGACCGAAAGCCAAATCCCTAAAACCGGCAGGTCAAAGCGGTTGGGACGGATGGAAAAGCGACCGCTGGCCCAGGCTTTTAGTCCCCAAGCCATAAACCCCAGGATCAGGGCGCCGGACAAGAGCACGAGCTTATTGAATTCAAAGAATTCAGTGGTTGCCGGAACAAAGAAAATCGGTAGAAGGAAAGCCAGAACGACAATTTCCCAGCTGATGAATTTTTCGGTTATTTGGGCCAATTTCTCGTTCACCTTTTCTAGATTAGGTTATCTTATTCCTCTGATGCAACTGTTTGGATAATCCACCAGTCAAATTGGATGTCCATCTCCTGGGCTTCTAGGATTCCAACTCTAAAGGCTTCTCCTTCCGTAATTTCCAAAACCGCTAAGGGGGAAGGAATTGCCACCTTTGGAGTTAAGAAGACCTTGGAATCTTCCTTGATGGAAGAGTTCTCGATTAAGATTTCGGTTTCTCCGCTCGGAAGAGTGGCCTGCCCCACCAGATTTCCTTGCACGGCTATTTCCTTGACGGTCAGTCGCTCCACAAAAGCGGTAAAGATTTGAACCGTTTGAATCTTCATATTTTCAAAAACCGCTTCCACCGTGACGGTCAGCTTTTCGAAAACTCCTTCTTGCGTTTCGATTTTGGGAGGAATAATTTTTACAATTTGCGGTTCTTCTTCTCCTGTATTTGGCTCTTTATCATTCTGCTCTAGTTCATCACTTGGTACTTTTTCCTCGGTCACCGGTTCTTCTTCATTTGTAGTCTCTTCCTGGGGAATATTTTCCTCGTTGGGCACCTCCTCCGCTGCATCCCCTTCCTCATCCACCAAAACCTGCGGATCTGCCCAAATGACGGCAAGGAAGGAGTCGATTTTGTCGATTCCAGATTCGGGGTTCCAATCTTCCAGGGCTTTGGCAACCGCAAACCCTGGTTTGGTTAATTTCTGGGCCATTCCCGGATAAGTGCCGGATGAGGTTAAGAGGTCGCCGGCGGCAATGGCGGGGGAGTCCGGGGCAACTTTAACGGGAACCCGGCCGGAAAGGCCGACCAGCCGGCGGTCCTCCCTTGCAATTCCCAGCTCCAGTCCCGCCTTGGTGGAGATAATGCCCATAATCTTTGGATCGGATGAAACCTGGGATTTTTGAATCTTGGGAACTTTGGTATCGTCTTTTTCTCCCGAAATTGAAACCACATCCCCGGCCTCAATCGAAAGATCAACCGTGGGATACCACTCTGCTAAGTCCGCCCCGAAAGCAATGGCTTCTAGCCTAACCTCTTGGGTGTCACCAGTGAAGTTGTAGAGCCGGACCGAGTTGTTGTCGGGCTGGACCACTTTGTAACCGGTGTTGTAGCTAAAGTTGACGTTGTGGAGGACTGGCCGGTAGGCGGTATTGGTGGTGGTTAAGATTACCCGGTATTGGAAGTAGTCATTGGGAGTGGAGGTAATGGCGGATCCGGCCGGGTTATTAAGGTAGCGGTCGGCGGTAACGTTATCGAGATAAACGGTAATGGAGCCGGAGGCCAGGTTGGTTAACCGGAGCTTGGTGACAGCATCCCGCTCATGGAAGGGAACGTCGGTTATATCCCAGTAAACCTTCTGCCAGCTATCAACAGCATCAATAAAGATAGTTTCTTCCTGTTCCGTGGCCGCGGACTCGCCAAATCCCAGTTTGGTGACGTTGCCGGATTGGGAAGAGCGGACCCAGGCGGTAACGTAATCAAAGTTGGAGAGATCGGCTGCGGAGATGGTGGCTTCGGCATAGCCGCCGGTGGTGGAGGAGGTGAGTTTGGTCACATTAGTCGCTAAGGATTCGTCCTCGTCTTCAAAGTAATCAACATTGCGAGTTACATCTCCTTCCGCTACGGTCATATTAGTTCCTGTCCAGTTAGTGTGGGTGTCGGCGGATTCGAGAGTTGTGGTTGAGGCCGAAATTGGCTTGACGGCAACCCCAATGTTGGCCCAAGTGTCGCTGGGAGAGTCGGACCAGGACATGGTGGTTAAGGTTGTGGAAGCAAACTCATAGCTCATCCCCCCGTCGTGGTTGGCGGCCTCAATCTCCCAGATTTGGGTTTGGCCAGCCCCAACCGATAGAGCGCTGCCCCCGCTTTGGTCGCCGACGACATCAATTACTAAATCACCCGCTGTACTGGAAACATTAACGCTGGCTGTCCCGCTTGTCCCGTTGTTCTCGGCACTCATTCCAAGCGGGTTGCTCTGATTTACGTTATATAAGGAGGAGCAGCCGCCCATCACGCTTTGGCTTCCGCTAAAAGTGATTACAACACTGCTGGTCGTGGCGGTCGGGTTCAAAAGATACCACATTTCCACCCTTAAATCTCCTCCCGGCTGATTATCATTGATCTTGGTGAAAGATTCGGCTCCGCCGTTCCAGGTAATGGAGGAGACCGAAACCGCTCCTCTTACGGCCGTACCGCAGACTAAGAGGCGGTTGGGGTTATTGGCAACCGTAAAGCTGGAGAGAGTGAGGGGACTGGTGACGCCGCTGGTGGAGGCAGAAGTGTCGATGGCAACCGGCTGGGTTTCGGTTACTTTCCACTCCTCCCAAGTTCCATCGGTGGAGTTATTGCTCTTGCCGGTGCGGGTTTGAATCTGAACCATGCCATAGGAATCTAGATCGGCCAGCCAGGAAAGGGGAGCAAAACCGATGGCATTGGGAGTAGCAATCTCGTCGGAGATAAAAAGAGTGTAAGGATAATTAGTGACTGAGGCTGGTTGAGAGGCGGGGGAAGTGGAACCGCTGGAAGAAACGACGTAATGGTTAGCGATTCTCCCAGAACCACCAGCACCGCCATCGTTAATTGAGGATCCACCGGTTGAACCGTTGTGGCAACCGTCTCCCGCTGATCCGCCATTAGCCGTAACTAAAGAAGAACCCAAATTGAGAGAGTTACCAATTAATTTAATTGCCCCTCCGGCCCCTCCCCCCGCACCCCCGGCGTACTCTCCAGTTGTGCAGTTTGCGAAAGTCCCCGTTGTCCCGGCATCGCCTTGAATTGAACCGGAAACCGTAATTGAGTCGGCCGCTATGTAAATAATTCCACCGCCATCCCCCCCGTTTCCGGAGGTTACGGATCCATAAGCTCCCCCACCTGCGCCACTAGCGCCAAACATTAGCTTGCTCAAGGCGGCATCGCCATAAGTTCCTCCTCCCCCTCCCCCTCCGTCTCCGCCTGCCCCTCCGTCTCCACCATTACCAGAACTGTTTGTTCCTCCACCTGTTCCGTCCGTGCCGGTGTTTCTTGCTTTCCCGCCCTCTCCGGCGGTGCCGTATCCGCCTCCGCCTGCTCCCCCTAAGGCCGAGCTTCCTCCTGCTCCACCGTAGTTAACGGAACCTGTTCCTCCTAGAGTACTACCGTCTCCTGCTCCGCCGCCACCGCCGCAGAAACCATCTCCTCCATGGCCGAAGGTACTCCCTTGTCCACCACCCCCACCGCCGGCCCCGTCCCCGCCTACAGAGCTGGAAGTTCCTCCAGTTCCGCCTGTCCCGCAGAATGCTTCTCCCCCGTCCCCGCCTAATCTTGAAGTTGTGTTTTGTGTTTTACCCAATCCTCCAATGTAGCCTCTTCCACTGGAGTTTATGGTTGCGCCCGGACCCACCGAGACTGTGCCTGATGCACGGAAGAACATTACCCCGCCCTCCCCATCTCCGTTATTGATTAGGCCGGTGGGTGACATCCATTCATCCGGATAAAAGTCCGTTCCCGATCCAGTGACAGTAACATCGGTGTAGTTGGGGACCCGTTGAAGCAGTACGGTTTGATTTCCATTAGCAAGGCCAATATTGGTGTCGTCGCTGGCGTTGTCCCCGTAGTATTTGGATTTGGTAGTTGTAAAAGTTACTACATTGGACACAACGTTAGCGATTCTTAGAGTTTCCCAGTTTCCGACATTTGAAACGGAGGCGTAAGTTCCTCGCAAGTTAATCAAAATGATTTCATCCCCCGTAGACAAACAACCAACTGAGGGCGCAGATTCTAAGGTGGCGGTATTGGCGCTTAAGGTGGTGACCGAATAATTTACCCCGTCGCCCCCGTCTGCACAGCTTCGACCGGAAATTAGAGAAGTTGAGTTAATCGAAGTATCACTGGGAACAGTGATGGACCCGTCGGCGCCACTTCCGGGATCAAAATCTCCCAATTGGGAAATGGAGGTAAAAGCCTTCTCGGTGCGGTTAGATTTAATGTCGTCTAAGTCATTTTCGACTACTCTTAATCTTAAACTAGTGTAGATATCAACATCCTCAATTGTCCTAACCCGGTCAGCGTCAATTGTAAAGGTTCCGTCCGGGTTGGTGTAGTTGATTTGAATATCGGAGAGAGTCGGAGTTTGCAAAAGATCGGTGGTTGAGAGAATCGCACGGTATTGGATGTAGTTGGCGGCGGTGGAAGTTATAGGGGAGCCGGCGGGGATGGTGAGGTGGCGCTCGCCCCGCACGTTATCCAGGTAGACCGTCACGGAGTTTTGGGTAACTGTGAGGCGGAGGACAGTGACCCCGTCTCTGGCGGTTCCCGTGATTTCGCTGATGTCCCAGTAGATTTTTTGCCAGGTATCGGCTTGATCGATGGTGACGGTATGCTCTTGTTCAGTGGCCGCGCTTTCCCCAAAGCCAAATTTAACCGTATTGCCGGCGACGGATGAGCGGACCCAGAAGGTAAGGTAATCATAAGATGCCAGACTTACCGGGGAGCCGGCGGGTGTGGCTTCGGCATAGCCATTGGCAGCGGTGGAGGTGATTTTAGTTAAATTTCCTGCGCTTTCTTCTTCCTCATCCTCAAAGTAGTTAACGTGGCGGTTGACGTCCCCGTCTGCAACCGTAGCGTTGGTCCCGGTCCAGTTGGTTTCGGTATCGGCCGATTCCAAAAGAACACAGTTGGAGGCAGAGCAGTTGATGTCATTGGCGGCCGGGCGCCATTCTTCCCAGCTGCCGTCGGTGGAATCGCTGGTATTGCCGGAGCGGGTCTGAAATTGAATTTCAGTGCCTGCAGGAAGATTCTCGGTCCAAGAGATGTTTCCATACGAGGTTGAACCAGGGGTATTGATTTCCTCACCCACATAAACGGTATGATCAAAGAATTCCAAGTTATTGGAATCATAAGCGGGCGAAGTAGTTCCAGAAACGGAAACAGAATTGTAAACTGCAATTCTCCCGACTCCACCGCTTCCTCCATCATTGGTCCCAGAAGCTCCGCCGTTACACCCATCTCCGCTTGCTCCACCACTGGCAGTAACTAACGAGGTGCCCAACGATAAGGTGTTGCCGATGAGCTTTATCGCCCCCCCGGCCCCTCCACCCGCGCCCCCGGCATATTCACTGGCGCCACAGCCAGTGTAGGCACCGGTGGCACCGGCGTTGGCTTGAATCCCTCCAGAAACGGTTAGCGAATTTGCCGCGATATAAACAACGCCTCCGCCATCTCCCCCGTTTCCGGAAGTTACGGTTCCGTAAGCTCCGCCTCCGCCTCCGCCGGTTCCCATCAAAAGTGTAACCAGAGAAGCACTACCGTAAGTTCCTCCTCCACCTCCCCCTCCATCCTGACTCCCCCCACCATTACCGGAGCTGTTGATACCTCCGCCTGCCCCGTCTGCACCGGTTGCTCTTTTTATCCCACCCCCTCCTGCGGTGCCGTACCCCGCTCCTCCTGCTCCTCCTAAGCTTGAGCCTCCCCCTGATCCTCCCTGGTTAGACGAGCCAGTTCCTCCGGAACCGACGGCGCCTGCCGCCCCACCACCACCGCAAAAACCGTTTCCGCCGTTGCCACTTTCTCCTGCTCCGCCTCCGCCGGCTCCGTTCCCACCGGCAGCAGTAGTTCCGATACCTCCCGCTCCGCAGAATGCTTCACCGCCATCGCCTCCTTCTCGGCTAGCGGCGGTACGGACGACTCCTTCTCCACCGATGTAGCCTTTTCCATCTGCATTAATGGTGGTTGAGACCTCTACTGAGACAGTACCGGTGGCACGGAAAAACATAATTCCGCCTTCCCCGGCACCAGTTGCTGACGTTTCCGTATTGGCATCGGCGGATCCGGTTGGTTGAACCCACTCGCTGGGAGTTAGGGCGGTGTTTGCTGTTGAAACGGTAACGCTAGTGTAGTTTGGTACCCGCTGTAGCATGACAGCTTGGTTTCCGGTTGCCAACCCGATATTGGTGTCGTCGCTGGCCCCATCGCCGTAGAATTTTGTTTTGGTGGTAACAAAGGTAACGACGTTGGTAGAGATTGAGGAAATTCTTAATGTTTCGTAGTTGCCGACGTTAACAAAGGCAGAGTTGGTGCCTCTGAGGTTAATGATTAAAACTTCATCTCCGGCGGCTAAACACGTTCCGGAGGGATTTTGCTCCAAGGTAGCAGTGGTTGCGGTAATGGCTGTAACGCTATAGTTCACCGCATCGGCGCAGGATCTTCCTATCCCAGTTGAAGTATTTATGTTAATAACCGCCCCGGTATTAAAGGTGGCAGCTCCATCGGCCCCATTTCCCAGATTGTTCTCGTTGTAGTGGTTAAGGCCCGGAAAGCGCCGTTGGAATAAACATAAAGCTTGTCGTTATCGGAGTCATAGTAGATGGTGCCTTCGGTGGTTGACCCCGAGGAGGCGATTGGAGTGAGGAAGACCTCCCCGCCGGTGACGGTCAGGTCTCCCGCCAAGGTTAGCCCCCCGCCGGTATCAAAGTCGGTGCCGGCGTTACCGATGTCCGTAATAATGTTCGTCGCCATATCCAATGCTTCAGTGATGGTCGCTCCTCCCCAAGCCAGATTGCCGTTGATATCTAAGGTGGTTCCCGCGTCGGTTGTGAGGGTGCCGGATTCAAAGTTATCGTTGGTATCGGAGCGTAGGAACTGGGAGGAGTCAAAACCATCCAAAAGATTAGAGTCGGAGGCAAAGTCGGCAGTAATGTTGGTTAGACCTCCCCCGTTGCCGTAGATAACCCCGTCGACCTCCAAGTCCGAGGTAACATAAAGGTCCCCGCCCAAAGAATCAATCGCATTGGGGGAACCGGTCCCCACCCTAAGCAGGTCTTCGGCGACCGTTAAGGTCCCGGCGGTATTGGTAAGCAAAGCGCCGTTGGAAAGGCGAATGTCAGCGGTCCCGATCGTCCCCCCAATTTCCAAGCCGTAATCCAAGGTCCCGGCGGTTTGCAGGCCAATCGAGGTTGCGCTGCCACCACCGTCTTTCAAGGTGACGAGGATTCCGGTTTGATTGCCCGAGGAGGAGTCGGGGACCGTGATATTGGAGGAGAAGTCCAAGTCCACCCCCGTTAAAGCGCCGGTTTGGGTATAGGCGTGGGTGGCGGACTGGCCGTAGTTTATGAGAGAACCGGAGGAGAAGGAAACATTAGGGCCGGAAACCTGGCTAAAAAGGGAAATCGGGTAATTGAAAACAAACTGGTCGTCGTAGCCGGCGAAGCGGCCCGGATCCCCGCTGGCGTTCCACTGCAAAACGGCGTTAAAGACCCCGGTGCCGGTCTCAAAGGCCAGAGCCGCGGTTTCCCCGTTGGCGGTGAGGTTGTCTTGGTTGATGGTCCAGGAGGCGGAGTTGGTCCCGGAGGCCGCCAAGGAACCCGAGATGGAATTAGCATCGACATTATCAAAATACCCCGTTCCCCAGCGCAAGGCCGTTGAACCCAAGTCCCAGGTGTTGGAGGCGGAGGGCAAGATATCGGAGGAGACCACCCCGATGAAGGTGATCGTATCGGCGGCGGTATCGCCCAGGAAAACATCTCCATCGGAGAAGGTTGCCCCCGATACGGTGAGGTCACCCAAAACTCCCAAATCCCCCGTGACGGAGACATTATCAGAAAGTGTTAAAGTACCGGCCGAATTTAAAACAATGCCTTGCAGATCCAAGGTAGTGCCGGGGTCAAAAGTTAAAGTACCGGAGGTGTAGTTATCGGAGGTATCGGATCGCAGGAACTGAGAGGAATCCAAACCATCCAGAGTGCTGGCATTTTCGGCATTGAAAACAATTAAAGTAGATTCATCGATTTCGGTAGTGGTAAGGCAGTTGCTGCAGGTACCGATCTCATTATCCAGGTCGAGATAATAACTGCCGGTTTGGCCCTCCAGCGTATCGGCATCTCCGCCTTGGGCTGGTCCTCCTCCTCCACCGCCACCTCCAACCGTGGTGCCGGAAACTGTCAAGTTTTGGACGTTGAGGTTGGTGATTTCGGCGGTGTCGAAACTGCTTGTTTTGGAGGTGATGGAAGAGGCCGTAATGTTTTGGGCGTAGATATTTCGAAGATAGGCGTCGCCTAAGGGGCTGATAAAGTAGTTGTCTCCCTTGCCAAAGAATACTTTCCCCAAGAACCTCCCCGTATCGGCAAGGAAAGGAAGCTTAGCAGCCAACCATCTGGTTCCTTTAATATATCGATACTCTAGAACGTCGTTTACATCAACAATAGGATTGAGGATTTGCTTAATGCCCAGCACGTTCCCCGGCAAAATTCTTTCAAGGTACTGGTCCCAAAAGCCGCCAAAGAGTCTTTTGATGCGCTCATGTGCCAAGTCGGAAAATCCCAGCGACAAAATTGCCAATGCGGCAAAGACCAAAAAGAGCGTTAAGAGGTTGGTAAAGACCTTGGCCCGGGCCGGCTCGGCGGCGGGCAAAGGCTTTTGGATCATGTTAGTTAAAAAGTGGGAAATTTGTTCCAAGAGGTTGCTTTGCTTGTGCTCCTCCGCCATTAAAGGTACTAAGTTGACTGGCGGAGGAGGAGGGGTAGGTGGAAGAATGGGAGCGGGAACTGGCGGCGGCAAGACTGGTTCCACCGGTTTTTCAACCGGTTTCGACATGGGTCGTTCCTCCAAAACAGGCTTCTCCAGCGTTTTTTTGATTTTTTCGTTATCTAACCCTTGTTTTTTAAGTTCATTAATTTTCTGCAGGGTTTCCAATACCTCCTCCGGATAGTGGCCGATGGTATTAGGAGCTCCCGGGAAAGGAGTTTTGCGGATCATGTGGGGGAGAAGACCAATTTTGGTGTAGTAGCGCAGGGTATTGTAGGAAACGCCGGCGAGACGTTCTACCTCATTAACAGGAATAAATTTTGGCAGGTTATTATTCATTTAGGCAGGTGATGTTATCGGTCTTACCGCTAACAACATTATGGGGTTACTATATCGTTTTCCCCATAACCAAGCCGTTTCGGAGTCATTACCGTGACGGCATAATTTGTTATAGACCTTTTTAAAGGCGATTGTCAAGTTAGTCTTGTTGCTCGATTTTTCCGCCTTAAAGCAATTTCAAAATTCAACCAGCTTAAGCGAAGTTAATTTGCGGCTCTGATTCTGTTATCATCATCCTGATGGCGACCTACGATCACCAGAAATTTGAGAAGAAGTGGCAGAAGTTTTGGGAAAAAGAAAAGCTCTCCCAAGCGTCGGATTTTGGAAAAAAGCCTAAGCGCTACCTGTTGATTGAGTTTCCCTACCCATCCGGCGAGCGGCTGCACGTCGGCCACGGACGCTCTTACACCTGTTTGGATGCTGTAGCCCGCTTTTACCGGATGAACGGGGATAATGTGTTGTTTCCCATGGGTTGGGATGCTTTCGGCCTTCCGGCCGAAAACTATGCGATCAAAACGGGAATTCATCCTTCCATTACGACCAAAGAGAATATCTCTAATTCCAAAAAACAAGCCCAGTCTTGGGGGCTTTCTTTTGATTGGGATCGGGAAGTTAACACCACCGATCCAGACTATTACAGGTGGACGCAGTGGATCTTCCTTAAGCTTTATGAGAAGGGCCTCGCCTACAAAAAAGAAATTCCCGTCAACTGGTGCCCCAAAGATAAGATCAACTTGGCCAATGAGGAGGTTATTGCCGGCAAGTGTGAGCGCTGCGGCACTCCTGTGGAACGGCGTACGCAAAGCCAGTGGCTTTTAAAGATCACCTCTTACGCGGATCGCTTGATTGACGACTTGGCGAAAGTGGACTACCGGGCGGATATTAAAGCCCAGCAGATTAATTGGATCGGCCGAAGCGCGGGGGTGAAGATTAAGTTTCCCCTTAAGACTAAAAACCGTTTTATTGAAATCTTTACCACGCGACCAGATACCATTTACGGCGCTACTTTCTTGGTTATTTCTCCAGAGAAGATGCAGGATTACTTGGATTTAGTTCCCCAAGAAGAGCGGTCCGGCGTAAAGCAATACATCCAAACTTCCCTTACGAAATCTGAGCTGCAGCGGCAGGAAGAACAGAAAGAGAAGACGGGAATCTTCAGTGGATTTTATTCTCAGCATCCCTTAACTGGAGAAAAAATGCCGGTTTGGGTGGCGGAGTTTGTTTTATCAGGATACGGGACTGGGGCGATCATGGCCGTGCCGGCCCATGACAATAGGGACTTCGCATTTGCTAAAAAATACGATTTACCGCTGAAAGAGGTGATCCAAAGTGAAAAAGAGTCGAGCTTCCCTCAAGCTCCTTTTGAAGGAGAGGGGACGCTCATCAATTCCGCCCAATTTGATGATTTGCAATCGCAAGATGCAATTGATAAGGTGATCACATTTTTAGTCCAAAAAATGCGGGGAGAAAGGGCCGTCGATTATAAATTGCGGGACTGGGTTTTCTCCCGTCAGCACTACTGGGGCGAACCAATCCCGATAATCTTCTGCCGTCACTGTTGGGAGCAGAAATCTTCCTCCCAGAAAGAGCAAGCCCAGGAAGGGATTGATTTCATCCGAATTCAGGGGGAGGAATATGCTATTCACCCGGTGCCGGAGAAGGACCTGCCGGTGGAACTGCCCCACGTTGCCAATTATAAGCCCACCACGACCGGTGAATCTCCGTTATCCCAAGTGAAAAATTGGGTGGGAGTAAGCTGTCCTATCTGTGGTTCGCAGGCGAGAAGGGAGACTGATACGATGCCTAACTGGGCGGGAAGCTCCTGGTACTTCCTGCGCTACGTCGATCCTAAGAATAAAAAACAATTTGCCGACCGCAAGATTTTGGACTACTGGCTGCCGATCGACTGGTATAACGGAGGAATGGAGCATACTACTCTCCATGTTCTTTACTCCCGTTTCTGGTACAAAGTTCTGGCCGATTTAAAGCTGGTTCCCGGAGTGGAGCCGTTTGCCAAGCGCACTTCCCACGGGGTGGTTTTGGGACCGGATGGGCAGAGGATGAGCAAGAGCCGCGGGAATGTAGTAAATCCGGATGATGTGACCGTGGAGTTTGGTGCTGACACCTTTCGCGTCTACGAGGCATTTATGGGACCATTTGACCAGACGATCGCTTGGGATTCCCGGGGAGTTTTAGGAGTGCGGCGCTTCTTGGATAAGGTTTGGAAAGCTCAGCAAGCAATTAAAAAGCAAAAGGCGAAGGAAAGTTCCCTAGAGATGCTTCGCAAGCTGAATCGGCTGATCAAGAAAGTAGGAGAAGATACTGTGGAATTGAAATTCAATACGGCGGTAGCGGTGATGATGGAGTTTATTAATGGTCTTTCTCTCTCCGGCTACCAGCTTGCCGTTAGCGATTGGCGGGATTTCCTTTTGATTTTGGCTCCTTACGCGCCCTTTTTGACCGAAGAGCTCTGGCAGGAGCTTAGCCCCGGGAAAAGCGTCCACGCGCAAAACTGGCCCCAGTGGGATTCCAAGCTGCTGGCCGAAGAGGAGGCTACTATCATTGTGCAGGTGAATGGTAAATTCCGGGGTAAATTGACAGTTCCTCGTGGGACGGGGGAGGAAGAAATAACGCAACAGGCCACCAAGATGGAGAGCGTGCAAAAGCATTTTGCTGGCAAGAAAGTTGCAAAAACCATTTTCATCGCCGATAATCTAATCAACTTCGTTTTAGGGTAGTCTCCTGCCCAGCTTAAAATGCTGGGGGAATTATTGGAACGCCACCGCGCAACTGCCGTCTTACTCCTTTCCGGATTTATCCTTTTTGGGGCGGGAATTTCCTTGGGTTTTGGTTTAAGTCAGCCTAGCCAGGGAGCAGGGGACATTCGCTACAGCGGGGAAACTCTTTCCCCTGGGGAAAAACTTCCCTCTCCGGTTGCGGAGATCAGCTTTCCCATCAACATCAATACCGCGGATGCCTTGAAGCTCGAGGAACTGCCGGGAATTGGTCCGGCTAAGGCGGAGGCGATTGTGGCTTACCGCAAGCAGAATGGGATTTTTAAGGCCAAAGAGGAGCTGCAAAACGTTTCGGGAATTGGTCCGCAGACTTTTGCCAAGTTGAAGAGCTTGATCACCGTCAAATAACGATGCTGGATCTTGCTTTTCTCTCCAGTCTGCGGGAATCCATCATTGTTTTGGTAAGAGAAGCGCTCCCCGAACCGCAAGCTTCCCTTCTTTTGGGAATGATTTTGGGAGTGAAGTCCGGCTTTCCGCAAGATTTTTACGAAGCGCTAAGAATTACCGGCACTTTGCATGTCGTTGTGGTTTCGGGCTTCAACATTACCGTCATCATCAACACTTTGGCTCGGTTCTTTTCGTTCTTACCACTCAAGCCACGATTTCTTATCACTTTCCTATTCATAACTGCTTTTGTGCTTTTGGTTGGAGTAAATCCTCCTGTAATTAGGGCGGCTTTGATGGGTTCAATTGCTCTTTTAGGAACTGTTTTGGGAAGGCAGCGTGACGCTCTTAGAATTCTTTTGCTAAGCTCCGTCGTGATGTTGCTCTTCCAACCTAGTTGGCTGGTAGAGCTTAGCTTTCAGCTCTCGTTTTTAGCAACTTTGGGCTTGATAGTCGGACAGCCTGTCCTCGATCGGGTAATTCCGGGTGCTAAAGGTATGCTTTTACGGGAGGATTTCATTACCACTGCTTCTGCCCAGCTTCTGGTATGGCCATTGATTGCTTACCATTTTGGGCAGGTTTCACTACTTTCCCCGATCATAAATGCCTTAATTTTGTGGGTAGTACCTCTTTTAACCTATATGGGCCTAGTTACAATCACAATCGGTTTGTTAATCAATAAGTTTACATTACTGATAATGCTCCCGAATCGGGTTTTTCTGGACTTTTTTGTTGAAGTTGTAAAGCTGTTTTCTTCTGTAAAAGTTGGTTATTTTGCCGTTTCTCCCTTCGGGTTGGCTGCTTTGGCCTTTTATTTCGTGGTTTTAGGAGGTTTAGGATGGTTTCTATACCAAAGTTACCAGCAAAAACGCGAGACCGCTTAATTTTGAGCGTTCTCTCCAGTGTTTTTATCTTGATTTGGTGGGCAATCTATCCCCAGATTGTCCGCAGTTTATCTGGAGAAAACTACTTTGTGGCCCGCTTTTATGATGTTGGTCAGGGTGATGCTATTTTACTGCAATATCGAAGCACTCAAATTTTGGTGGATGGCGGGCCGGATGAGCGGATTTTGAGCCATTTAGGAGAAGATTTACTCCCGTGGGATCAGGAAATAGAGCTTTTAGTCTTGACTCATCCGCAAGCCGATCATTTAACTGGGCTTTTAGGTGTTTTGGAGCGTTACAAAGTAAAAAATGTGCTTTACTACCCGAGTCTTTACGACACCAAGGGTTATCAGCAATTCTTGGACTTGATTGCTAAAGAAGGGGCGCTGATTTTCCTGGCCCAGCGGGGTCAGCAATTGGAAGTGGGACCGCTTTTATTGCAAGTAGTTTGGCCGCCTGCTAACTACCATGCCAAAAACGTTAATAATGAGTCGGTAATTTTAGTCGCGGAGTATGGGGAATTTTCGCTTTTCCTCCCGGGAGATTTGGAGGAAGATGGACAGAAAAAGCTTTCTATCAATCACGATGTTGATTTGATAAAGATGGCTCACCATGGGGCTAAGAACGGTTTGGGCCTTCCGCTTCTGCGAGCGATAGTGCCGGATTTGGCCGTAATTAGTGTTGGTAAGGGTAACCGTTTCGGTCATCCGCATGAGCAAACTCTTGCGGCTCTCCGCCAATTGGGCGTTCCTTACCTTCGCACTGATTTGAACGGTACCATTACCATCGGGAGTAATGGGAAAGATTTCTGGTATGATACGGATAGGTAACGCTATGGCTGACTTTAAGAAAATACTGCAGGAAGAGGTTAAAAAAGCAGTTCTCGACATTTATCAGGTTAATCTTGAACCGAACATTGAGCACCCGGGGCAAAGCGGACACGGTGACTATTCCTCCAACGTGGCGCTTCTTTTAGCCAAGGACTTAAAGCTTCCGCCGGTTAAGATCGCCGAAGAAGTTTCCCAAATGATTAAAAAAAGAAAGCTAAGCGTTCTTCGCTCCTTGGAGGTTGTTGCTCCTGGCTTTTTAAATTTCTGGCTTTCCGATGATGTCCTCATCCAAGAAGTTGCGGAGATTCTTAAAAGTAAAGATAAGTACGGTTCATCCTCCTCTGGTAAGGGGCGAAAGCTGGTGGTGGAATATTCCTCTCCCAATATCGCCAAGCGCTTTGGAGTGGGACACCTTCGATCTACCGTCATCGGCCAGGCCCTTTTCAACCTTTACAGTTTCTTGGGGTATCAAACCATTGGTGACAATCACTTGGGAGACTGGGGAACCCAGTTTGGTATTCTGCTCTTCCAAATTACAGATAAGAAGCTGCCGCTTAAGAAGTTGACCATCGAAAAACTCGAGGAGCTGTATGTGGAATTCCATGAAAACTCCGCCGATCAGCCGCAAATGATGGAAGAAGCCCGGTCTTGGTTTAAGAAGCTGGAGGACCGGGATCAGGAAGCGCGGCGGATTTGGCAGGCGGTGGTGAAGCTCTCCGTTGCGGAGTTTGACCGGATTTATGACATTTTGGGGATTAAGATTGACCACTCCTACGGAGAAAGCTCTTACGAGGAGGAGATGAAGGAAGTTATAAAAGAAGTGCGGAATAAGGGTTTGAGCCGCAAAAGCCAAGGAGCCGAGATTGTGGAATTTCCTAATATTCCTCCCGCTCTTCTTCTTAAAAGCGATGGCGCCACGACCTACTTTACTCGAGATTTGGCGACCATTCGGTTTCGCCTTGGGGAGTGGGGTCCGCAGAAAATCATTTATGAGGTGGGGGCGGATCAGAAGCTTCATTTTCAGCAAGTCTTTGCCGCAGCCAAAATGCTTGGTTGGGATAAAAACCGGGAGTTTGTCCACGTGGCCCACGGGCTGATTCGCTTCCCCGAGGGGAAGATGTCCACCCGACGAGGGAAGACAATTAAGCTGGAGGATATTTTGACGGAGGCGGTTAAACGGGCCAAGGTCGTAGTGGCAAAATCGGCCAATTCCAAAGGCTTAAGTCCAAAGCAAAAGGAAGCAAACCGATATTATCTTTGACTGGGAGAAGATGTTTTTACTGGAGGGTAACAGTGGTCCGTATCTTCAATACACATACGCTAGGTCGAATAGCGTAGTGGTCAAGGGTAAGGATTTTAAAACTATTTCTCACGCCAAATTAGGCCAGGAAGAACTCCCTCTATTTCGTTATCTTTACCGCTTCCCTGAGGTGGTGACGGATGCTGCCATTAACTATTCTCCCAACTTTCTTTGCAACTATCTTTTTGAGCTGGCCCAGCTTTTCAATAGCTTTTATGCCGCTACCCCGATTTTGAAAGCCGAGGGGGAGCTGCGCAACTTGCGCTTAGCCCTGACGGCCGCTACGGCTCAAACTCTGAAGAATGGTTTAACTCTTTTGGGTATTTCCACTCCTGGGAGGCTTTAAGCTTGAATCTCCGGTTCCTAAACTTCTACTATTAACCCGATGAGCATGGAGCGGACCGTTGTAATTTTAAAGCCCGATGCTTTTGAAAGAGGGCTGGTTGGGGATATCCTCTCTCGTTTTGAACTGGTAGGATTGCGGATTGCCGGTTCGAAAACTCTTAAAGTAAGCCGCGAGTTTGTGGCCCAGCACTACCCTGACGACAAGGAATATCTTAAACCAGTTGGGGTTAAGACCATTGAGAGCCACACGAAGCGGGGCGATGATGTTGCAGCGATTTTTGGGAGCACCGATCCGGCCGAAATCGGACAGAAGATCCGTCACTGGAACATGGACTACCTTTCCAAGAGCCCTGTGATTGCCTTTGTTTTGGAGGGCGATTCCGCCTGCATCACCGTCCGGCGCTTGGTGGGGCATACCAACCCCGCCGATGCGGACCCCGGTACAATTCGAAGCGACTACTCCAACGACTCTTTTGACACCGCCAGTAAAGAAAACCGTTCGGTTCGAAACTTAGTCCATGCCTCTGAAAATGCCAAAGAAGCCGATAAGGAAATTAAACTTTGGTTTAAGAAGGAAGAATTGGTTTAATAGCTTAAGGCTGACGCAGCTTGGCGGTAATAATGAGCCGATTTAAAGCAACCCCCGGGGGATCGCAGGTCTGTAGGGTCAGATAGGGCTCCTTAAAGACCCGGGTTAGGGGAGTGGTATTGAAGCCGGAGACCACTTCCTTGCTGGTGACGTAGTAGTCGTATCTTTTCCCCTTGTAAAAGACCACAATCTTATCTCCCTTATCCAGCTTTCTTAAGAGGTTAAAGACTCCCGAGTAGGGGCCGTAGTTCCAAAAGTCCAAGGAAGAGTGGGCAAAAAGGTAGGAGTTGCCCGGCAGCCCCGGCTTGGCCGTTCCCTGGGCGTGGGCGACGCCCTTTTCCAATGCGGCTAGATAGGCCCCTTTATTGGCCACCGGCACGTTTTCAATCACCGGGGCATTCACATCAATCTTTTCGATCACAATTCCAAACTGGGTGGATTTGGGAGTTATTTTAAGGGGAGTAGGCTGGCGAAGGAGGGCCGCAAAGGGGCTCTCCGGCTCCGGCTGGGGTTCAACCGCATCCAAGGTGAATTCCTGCCCCCTAAGCCGCCAGTAAGTATATTGGGCCTCCTGGGCAACCACATCCCAAAAAGAAGCCACCAAATAGATTACCGCCCCTAGAATGAGGGTGTTGGAAAGGGTACGAACCGCAATGTATTTCCAATCGAGTTCCTTAATGTTCTTCATAAGTTGGTTAATTTCCACGTGGTGCCCCCGGTAGGAGTCGAACCTACATTCCAGATTTAGGAAACCTGTGCTCTATCCGTTGAACTACGGGGGCGAGCTGATAGAATTATAGCGTGTCTCGGGGAGTAGGTCATCGGTAGACCGCCCGCTTCGGGTGCGGGAGGCAGAGGGTTCAATTCCCTCCTCCCCGACCATTTTCCTCTTTGCTTTAAATTTTATTCCGTGCTAACTTATCTTTATTAATTTTTCCGAAAGGAGGAGAGATTATGCCGATCTTTTCCGTGCGAGTTATGCACCAACTTCCGCCGGCCGAAGCTTCGCGGCGCGTCCGGACTCTTTTGGTTAGGGTATCCGCTGAATTTGCCGAGGAACTGGGCAATTATCGCGAGAAGTGGGAGGGGAACTCGGGAAAATTCAACTTTGTAATTTACGGGTTGATTGTTTTGGGCTCATTCCAAATTTCCGATAAGGAAGTCGTGCTGGAGCTCAATTTGCCGGCTTTTGCCCGCCCTTTTAAGGGAATGGTTGAGAAGACTGTTTCCCGTCTTTTGGAAGGGCTGCTCTCTTCAGCATCATCACCGCCGAATCTTTAATTGATTTGGCGGTTTTTTTATTATTCATTTAAAAATCGTCCAAGTAGAAATCCTTAATGCTTGGAGCTTTTTTTGTATCTTTTTAGTTAAATATCGTTGGTGAGTATCCACCCTTCTTGATCTAGTAAAGTAATTTGCTTTTTCTTTTCTTTTTCTGCTAATAATTAATCTTAAGCAAACCTCATCAAAGCTGGTCACAACAGGATGGGGTTAATGCTCAAAAGTTAAGCTTGTCACACCTGCCTAATGAGTGACAGAAACCGGAAGAAAACTTTACCTGTATCCGATGCTGCCCGTTATTTGGGTGTTTCCCCTGAAACTTTAAGACGCTGGGACCAAAAAGGCATTTTGAAGCCTTTTAGAACCAAAGGCGGCCAGCGCCGCTATTCTCTTTCTATTCTTAAGTCTTTCCAAAGCGGGGAGCGCAAGCCTCCCAAGCTCTCAATTTCCCAGGCGGCGCGGGAGTTGGGGGTTCACCCCGAAACTTTAAGAAGGTGGGAGCGGGCGGGCGAGCTCTCCGCCGAGCGCACTTCCGGTGGCCAGCGCCGCTACACCTCCTCGCAGATTGCCAAATTGGAAGCAGCTCCCCAACCGGCTTTGCCTCCCCAGGAGGAAAAGACGCCGGTGTCCATCCCCCAAGTTGCCCATCCCCCCACGGGACCCGGCGGCTTGCCGCCCCTTTCGAGTTTGCCGCCCCGCATGCCCCTGACCCCGCCCCCTCTTAAGGAAAAGCCGAAAGCGGAGCCGATTCCCATACCGATTCGTTCCTTGGAGCATTATCAACCAAAGATTAAGGAAACCGCTCAAGCCGTTAAGAAGGTTTCCGTTTTAGTATTGGCCTTGGGTCTGGCTTTGGTTTTCTGGTTGGACGCTCTTTCCCTCTTAACCCGCGAAAGGATAGAAAGGCTGGTTTCCCCCAACATCTCCTCGCCAATCGTGGATATCAATGACATTGCCGGATATGAGATTGTGGTGGACAGGGTTTCCTTCATAAAGTTTAAATTTCCGTTGGATGTTCCTGGGCTGGTAACCCAAACCTTAACAGTTTTAGGAGATGCGGTCTTCAACTCCGCCCGCTTCTTAGGAACCGTCTTTTTCGGTCCGGGGAACCAATACTTTATCTCCCCAACCGGAGATGCCTCTTTCCGCAACATCTCCTCCCAGCAAATTGATGTTGCAACCCTTAATGTCCAAAACCTCACCGTGGAAGGAACTACCGTGGGTGGGGGCGGAGGAGGGGGAGATGGCGGAGATGCCGATACCCTGGAGGGTCAGCCCGGCAGCTACTACCTTGACCTTGATAATGTGGCAATGCGGAGAATGCCAATAACTTGGATGGGCTGGATTCCTCCCAGTTCCTGCGTTCCGATACCTCGGATAACTACACCTCCGGTACCTTAACTTTTGACCCGGCAACGATTTTGGATTTGCAGGGCACCGTTTTGAATTCGGCCGGAACCTTAACCTTAAGCGATAACGTTTCCATTACCGGGGATTTGGGAGTTTTAGGGGATCTAACGATTGACGGGTTAACGGTTGCCAACGGCGATGTGACTTTGGGAAACACGGCTGCGGATCTGATTACCTTTGTGGGGGTGGTTGCATCCGATATTATCCCCTCCGTCAACAATACTTGGGATCTGGGATCCTCCTCATTGCGCTGGGGGACCGGCTACTTCGACACGGTCGATGCCAATTTCATCGCCGGCACTTTAACCGCTTCCGGCACCAATGCCAATTCATGGACCATTAATCAGGACAATGCCACCGCCAATGCCGAAACCTCTTCCTTGGCTTTTGAAACCGGGACTGGAGTTTTCAACGCCGTCGTTCAATGGAACGCCAGCGGCGATCCGATGTACACCGTCGAGGCTCCGAAGGCCTACTCCATGATCGGTGACCTGGTCATCGCCCGCCCGCTGCTGATCGGCGCGACCGTGCTGGGCGCCGCCGCTTTCGTCGTCAGCCTGCCGTTCACCGCGCTGGGCGGCAATGTCGGTGAGGCGGGCAAGGCGCTGGTGGTCGAGCCGGGCAAGGCAGCCTTCGTACGCTGCCTGGGCTGCACCACCAGCGGCTACAACGCACAGAATTGACCGGCATCATCCGCACCGCGACTGGCAGGCGCTGAGCCTTCCGATCGCGGTGCCGCTGCAGTAGGCTTCGCCTCCCCAGTTCATCTATCCGCGCGAAGCCATCTTGAAACCTTCCTTCTTCAAGATCCTCCTGCCCCTCGCGGGCGTATTGCTGCTGTCCTGGTCGTTCTGGGCCAGCAGCGGCTGGCTCGAACTCTGCGCGGGGCTGGCGCTGTTCCTGTTCGGCATGCAGTGCCTCGAGGAGGGACTGCGTCAGCTGGCCGGCAGCACGCTCGAGCAACTGCTCGCCCGCAGTACCGCGACCCCGTTCAAGGGGCTGATGTTCGGCGTCAGCGGCACCATGCTGCTGCAGTCCAGCACGCTGGTATCGTTGCTCACCATCGCCTTCATCAGTAC
>Ga0076296_13_pt1 | contig 44728 bp, 65 predicted proteins | sample RifGroC1_FD_67981 | JGI IMG/M metagenome (GOLD analysis project Ga0076296, IMG submission 67981) | bacterium GW2011_GWC1_52_13 | reverse complement strand
GGCTTGGGCTTGGCCGTTTTGGTTCTCGGCTTGCCGATGATTCGCCGGATAGAGCTACTGGAAATGCTGGATTCGGAACTCTAAAAACATACTATTTCGCCAAAGAGGACAAGCAATTGTCCTCTTTTTTTGTTAAAATTTCTCCAACAATCCGTCAAAAAGACAAGGAGAATAAAAATGGGCGAGAGACTGCAGAACCTCATTTGGCTGGGTAGTTTAGTGGGCACCTTGCTGGCCGCTTTTCTCTTTTGGGGATGGGATCCTTGGCAGTGGAGCCCTTTTGGGCTCTTAATCGTGACGGGGATTTATATTTCCTCCGGACTTTTATGGACCGGAGTCATCCCCTCCTACCGCCGGCAAGAGCTTAATTACTATGCCGGTAACGGCTGGCTCCACTTCTTCATAGGGCTCGGCGGTCCCCTTTTAATGATTTGGGATTGGTTGATCCGCCGATGAAGAGGCTCCTAATTTGGTGGGAAACCGCCCTGGCCCGGCGAGGCTGGTTTGGAAAACAGCAAGGCTTCTTTACCCACCTCCACCACGCCAATCGAGTCCCCGTTGAATGGGAAGAAGATGTTCGGCTCTGCCTCCGCTTCATTGAAACCTACCCCAGGAAGAAAGAGCGCCGACTGCGCTTAGCGCTTCTAAGGCGCGTGCCGGAAAGCCTGCTCCCCAAAGAGCTTTTGGCAGCCCAAAAAGCTGCCGATGAAGCTTTTAGGGCCTGGCGGAGCGCCCCGGGAATCTACAACAACCTGGTTGAGCCGATGGAAGAAGCTCGACTGAAGAAGGAAGCCGCCTGGAAGAGGTTTACTCAAGCTACGGACTGGGATACCCTTCACAGGAAAATCTGCCATCCCCGCTGCCCTTGGACCACCCGCAAACCGGATATTTTCTCAAAAGGAAAAACCATCCGGGTGCTAAAAGATTAAAATGCCGTCTTGATTTTCCAAGGCGGCATTCCTTTTTGAAAAATAAAACTCGCTGGGGCAGCAGCGAGTTAAAGTTTAGTGAAACATCATCCAGCTCTGAAACGGGCCGTAGTGGTAAATCCAGCTCTTGGAGATCCTGCTCAAGTAAGCTCCGAGCCTCTCCTGAAATGTTACCTTCGAGAAAGTTACGGATACTCTATTCGCGCGGTAGTACTCAAGCAAGCCATGGATCCGCGAATAGTGCACCCACAAAAGGGTGTGGAATTCCTGGGCGGACAGGAAAACGCTCTTTTCAGCGGGCCTAATCTCTTCGACGATCTCTTCTGCAGTGAAGAATCCAGGATCAGACTCTTTCCAGTTCAGCAGTTGGGCGGCCAGCCACTGGTCCTGTTCGGCGGGCGAGGACGGTAATCCCGCAATCTCAAATTCAGAAGAGTTCCACTGCGATGGTTTTAAGTAACTTTGGTAGGAGGCTTGGAAAAACCCGTCAGTGATCCCATCAAATTGGCAGTAAGAAATCAGGTAAACCTTGATCTTTCCGGTTCTTTCCCTCTTTTTTGCTGTCACAGGACCGGGTTCAATGGCAGTACGAACAATCATCCGATCCTGAGACTTGGCCAAAAGGATGGAAGCCATCCGTTCTGGAACGTTCTCCCCTTCTAATTTAGTTTTCATTTTTCACTCTCCTCAATCGCCTATCAGTTTTGCTGAATCAGCTATGATTTTGAGCTGCCTTCTGCCCAAAAAAGCTTGGTGGGTTAAATTTAGCACCGCACCCCGGTAAAAGCAAAAAGCCGCTGGAAAAAACCCAACGGCTAAGATCAAACTAAATCGCCAGCAAAATCACCGACATGGAAAGCGGGAAGTCGCTGGTAGAGCGAGACTCGATATTTACCGCTCTTCCATGAGAAATGCCGTACATCAAACCGGGCCGAGGTCCCAAAACCTGATCTTCGGTTTTCTCAAAAACATTATGTGCTCCCTTAAAACCGCCGTGCCCCTCGTTATCTCCCGGGCTTGAAAAGAAAATGAACTTCTGGCCAACGGAAAGCTGGCTAAAAGTCAGCTTCTCATTCGGATTCATCGCAACTCCTTTCTTAGTTGGCTGTAGTTTACCCCGGAAACTATGGGTAGTCAAGAAAAAAGCCCGCTTGGTAGTCAAGCGAGCTCAAAAGTTAACGAAACTGGCCAAAGAACTGCCGCCACTGTTCTCCAAAGCGTTTTCGCGAAAACAGAGCATGCAGGAGAAAGAAGGCCAGCAATCCCCACCCAAAGGTTTCGCTTTGGCCCCAAGCCACCCAAAAATAGAAGGCCGTTAGGAAGAAAGTTACGGGCGGCTGAAAAAGTTGGGGACGGATCTGGTATAAACCCAAAGCCAACACCGCTACCAGCAAGTAGGTTAAGGGAGTAACGATATCGGCCAGGCCCAGCAAGGTGAAGCTGCTTAAGGTTAAAAGCAGATCGGCCGGCCGGTCGGCGCGGCTCCAAAACCCCGTTCCCGCCAATCCGCTCTGGCGAGCCAGCCGGCCATCAAAAAGATCAGTGACCAACAAGGCCAAAAACAGCCAGCCTCCCCATCCTCCCACCGCGGCCGATCCTTGAAAAAACCAAGTAAGGGGAAGCAGTAAAGCTCCCAAGAGCCGCAGAATGGTAAGGCAATCCGCCCATCTTTTGCGAAAAACAAAACTGGTGGTTGTCATCTCACTTCCTCCGGTTATTGAAAAGGTCAAAGGGCCAAACCATCCAAACCGTAATGATAACCGCAACTGCGGTAACAGCCAGATCAACACTGACAGTTCCCTTTGTGGCGAAAAACACAAGCGCAATAATCGCCACGAGGGAAAGAATTAACGCCAGCCAGATGACTTTCATCACTCCTCCTTTACTTTCGGGAAGCAATCCCCAAGGAAAGCAAAATCCAAATGCCAAAGATAATGGAGATCACGGAATTATGTGTCGTTGCTCACCATCCTACCCCAGCTGAATTCAACCTGCGATCATCAAAAAAGTTAAGAAAGTCGCAACTAAACCCCAGAGAAACCAGTTTCGCAGATACTCCTTGGGATCAAACATTGAGGCAAGGGCCCGAGCGACGTATCTGACGGTAATCAGAACGAAGGCCACCAAGGAGGATAGGAACAAAGTAAAGCCAGAAACGGCCAAGAGAAAGTTCCAGAACATGCTCTTCTCCTTCCTTAAAACGGATTTTTAATACCTAAAGTCTAACACCCAGTCCGGAAAAAACAACCCGGGTGCTATCATCAAAAGAAAAAGAGAAGGAGAAAGGATATGGCTTCCAAAAAGGTAAGAGCGTGGAAGGCCTTTCGAGTCGATTCCAAAGACCGTTTGCGCTTTATGTTCCATTCCCACCAAGAAACCACCATCGTCCCCTTTGGCGTCTGGCTTAAAACCAAAGCCCGTTGGGTCCGAAACCCCGGTAAAAGGAGAGGGAAAGCTTTTCGTGCCGGATTTCATTGCTTCTTAAACAAGGAAAGAATTGCATCTTTCCAGAAGCTTACGGACAAAAAGTATGTTGTCCTGCCGGTTTGGGTTCGCAATCTAAGGCCCAAGCCGAGAACCATTGTGGGTGCTTACCTGGCGCAGGAACTTTATGTTCCCCAGCCAAAAGAAAAGGAGGAAGACCTTGCCTACTAAAAAGAAGGCTAAGAAAGGACGAAGGGTTAAAGAAGTTGAATTTGAACTGGAGGAAGGTCAGCGGGTTTTTGTTCACACGGCTCTTTTGGGACCCGGACTTGGCCGCGTTGTAGTTTCCCGGGAAAAAGGTAAGATCACCGTTTGGGCCGATGCCAACAGCGGTTCTCATTTCCGCTTCAAAAAAGGCGGGAGCGGGAAGCCCGGCAACCCCAATTTCGAGATCAATAACCTGGATTCAGGAGAAGCCATTGAAGACATTCTCCAGCAAAAGTTCTGGGGACAGTTTAACTGGGGACAGCTCTTTGCCTACCAGAAGCCTGAGTTCCAGCGCAAAATCAAGAAAGCAATCAAAAAACTGGTTTCTGATTTCGAAGCTAAGTCCGCGAAAAAGCTAAACGCCATCACCAAACCCTCCCCAAAAAAGGAAAAAGGGAAAGTCAAAAAGTGAGGAGGGTAAAGTTTAACTTAAAGGCAGCCCGGAAATTCAGGAACCGATTTGGTGAAAAACCGCAAAAACTTTTTGGACACCGACGAATTTACTGGGTCCAAATGAAAGATTACGACGAACTTGATCACTGGTTCGGCAAAGCTTTAGATTACATCGCGTATCTAAAGTACCAGCTAAAAAAGAACCTCAAACCCTCTAGAAAATAGAGGGTTTTTTGAGTAAAATAGCTTAAATGGCCTGGTACTACCTCCTGCTATCAGCTTTCGTCGGTTATCTTTTGGGGCGCTTTGGCCACGCTTATCTTAATGTTTGGTTCGGCAATCCCTCCTGGGCGCCTCATCACTGGATTTATGGGGCTATTTTGATGGTTGTGGGACTCATCTTCCGCGATAAACCCTGGGGCTGGCTGGTTTTTGCTTTCGGGATAGGACATTTTGTGAGCGACCTGAAAGACTTTTGGGAACTAAAGTTCATCGGACCAGACGTGGAAGGTCCTACCAAGTTTTGGGGGATAGATTAATCGTTTAATACTTACTCCAGCTTCAAGTGACTGCCGGGGCGGCGGGTTTTAAAGTATTCCCAAGCGGCTAATCCACCGGCCATCAAGCCAAAGATAATGTTGGAAAAAGCATCCAACAGATCAAATAAAATATCCGGGGCATCCGGAAAGAAAGCAAAAATTGCCTTAGGAATAAGCCAAAACAAAGGCTTCCAAAGTAGCGCCACCGCTCCCCCCACCAAAACTGCCGATAAAAGCCTTACCCCTCCGGCTCCGAGGCGATCCAGCTTGGTTTTCAGCCACCAGCTGAGTCCCCCGGCGCTTTTAAATAAAACCACGTGGGGCAGATAATTTCTGATCCCTAAAACGCTCCCTAAGAAAAGCAGGCTCCCTCCCACCACGCTCCAGAAGTTATCAAGATCCCAAAAGACCACCACCAAGCCAAAAATACCGATCAGCGCTAAGAAAAAACTAACCACAATCTTCCAAAAAATTTCCCAAGGAGTGGCTTCTTCCATGCACAGATTCTATAACTACCAAAGAGGAAAGTTCCAATAAAAAATCCCGCCCGAAATAAACTAATCTAGCTTAAGACCTTAGACATCACCCAAAAGTCCTGATGCTCATAATGGTTGGAAAGAGCAGCTTCCTTGTTGTAGCCCAGATTCTTATAAAAATCCACGGCGCGCCAATTCTGCCCGGTGTGAAGATAAATTTTATGAACGTTGCCCCGGCGGGCAATTTTCTCAGCTTCCTGCATCAGCGTCTCGCCAATTCCCTTCCCCCGGTAAGCTTGGGCAACAATTAAGGTATCAACATACATTACTCCTGAAATGTAGTAGCCGTCCACGGTTCCTAAAATTTCCCGTCCTTCTTTGGCAGTTAAAAAGAATTTAACCTTGGTCCAGTACCGGCGATCCTGCTCGTGGCCGAAATGCTCCCGGTGAACGGCCGCCCATTCCTTGCGGCCGAAATCTTTCATCACTTTGGTTTTGGTTTTGGTACTAACGATCTTCATGCAAAACAATCTTAACTCAAGAAGGTTTCTTTGACATTCCCTTAAAACAAGAAGATAATCAAATTACATGCTTTTCTCCAGAGAAAAGAAAATTTCCCTCACCCAAAAAGGTTTGCTGCAGGCGAGCGGAGTAGCCGCTTATATTTTCCTGGTTTCTTTAGCGATCCGCTACGGGAAGGAGATCTTTGGCCAGATGGAAAACATCGCCGGTCCCGCCGCTTTCTTAACCTTGTTCAGCGTCTCAGCCTTAATCTGCGGCCTTTTGGTCTTTTACCACCCTTACCAGCTTTTATTTTCCGGCAAAAAGAAAGAAGCCGCCGACTTGGTTTTGTTAACCACGGCTTATCTCGCGGGCTTCTTTCTGCTCTTTCTCTTCCTCAACGCCCTCCTTCTAAAATAAAAAGAACCTTCTTTTTCAAGAAGGTTCATTTCCAAAATTGATTACTCTGCGGGTCCACAGTAGGTAAGGTAGAGGCTGTAGCCATTACTCAAACCCAGCTCGGATCCCAAGCAGGTCAAACCGGGACGGAGCGGATCGACCGGATTCCAGTCCAAAGTAACTGTTGCTTTGGTCGGCTCTGCCGAAATGACAGCTTCATCGGACATAGCACCAGAGACAAAAAGCACAGCAATACTCAATCCAGCAGTCAAAACAACAAGTAGCAAGAACAACTCGTTCTTATGCATGTCTTCTCCTTCCTTTAAGGACCGCTTTTTAATCCAGCTTCTAGCGGGAGAGGAAAGCCGAGCCGCTGGGGCTGGCATCCAAGCGGTTCCACCAATAGGGGTTGAGGACAATGCAGTCCTCCCAGGTATTGAGAACCATCGATTTCTCACCGTCAATGTCCCAAAGGAGGGTGTCAAACGGAAGTTTAAAATTCGGCTCCCAATCGAGATCGGTAGACCACTGAGTAAACTCCACGTAATTCCACAATTCCATTGGGAAATCCGGTAATTCACTTAAAGGCCAGAGGCCCATCACCCAATTGGTATCTTCCCAAGTAAGATCGGGGCAAATCAGATATTCGTAGCGGCCCAGCTCATCCTGGAGAAGTTTCTGCTCGTCTTCAAGACGTCCTTGCTCCGCTTGGGCGACTCCAAGATCATCGTTCAGACCGTTGATCTTATCTTGCAGCTGCCTATTTTGGTCAAGGGCGGCGGCGAGATCTTCCTGCACGACTTCCAAGTCGGAACCGAGGGACCAGATCACCAGTCCCAAAGTCCCCGCCAAAAAAGCGGCCAGCAAAAACAAAATCCCAATATCTACCGTTACGGCTTTGTTCACGTTCCACTCTCCTTAAATCCTTAAATTTTAAAAACAGCTTGATTATAAGACCAGATTTTCCCCTGTCAACGATTTTAAGTTGCTAGACTTAGTTAATGACCGAAGAAAAGGAAACCGAAACACCCGCCGAGGAAGAAGAAATCAATCGCTGGGAAGATGAGGGTGGCACAGTTTATCCAGAGGAAGAAAAAAGCCCGCCGGAAGATCAGTGAACCTCAAACAAAGAGTGCGGAAATTCGGCTCCTTTAGAAAAAGATAAAATAGGTCAGTTCTTAGCGAAAGAAGGTGATTATCAATGAAGAAAGCTATTCTAATGGCCCTAATCGCTGGTCTGCTAGCTTTGGGGGGAGGCGGCTACTGGTACTTCTTCGCCCGCGAAGGCGCTTCCTCTACCCCAACTGGAGAAAACGGCAGCTTTACCGGCAGCTTGGCCGACGCTTTGAAAGTGGGGGCGGCGATGAAGTGCACCTGGAGCTTTGAGGGAGACTCCTCCGTCTTCTACATCAAAAGCCAAAAAATGAGCGCGGATATCACCCCTAAAACCGGACCCAAGACGGAAATGATTCTGCGCGACAACTGCACCTACATCTGGCAAGAAGGAGAAAAGCAGGGAATTAAATCATGCTCGACGCCCCAAGAAGGCGAAGACTACGACTTTTCCGAAGTTGCTTCAGCCAGCGGCGGAACGGCCGAAGCCCTGGGAGCCCAATACAGCTGCCAGCCAACCGTTATAACCGACGCCCAGTTTTCTCTTCCCTCTGAAGTTGAGTTCTTGGATTTGAACCAATACCTGCAGCAATTTGGGCAGTAAGCCGCGCTGGAAAGATGAAAGAAAAAGTGCAAGAAAATGGGACAGTCTCATTTAGGCCTTCCCGGCTGAACCAAAGAGTGAGATCTTCTCCTCTACTACTTTTTGGACTGCCTCAATCACCTGAGGCATAAATTTATAAACGGCGACTTCATCACTGGCTTTCAATTGCTCCTCCAAGGCCGCTCGGTAGGCAATCCGCAGCTCGCTATTAACGTTGATCTTCACAATCCGTCCCGTCTTAATCGCCCCTTTGATCTGATCCTCTGGGATGCCGGAGCCGCCGTGCAGAGAAAAGAAGCAGGGTAAACGTTCGCGGAGCTTGGCCAAAAGCTCCAAATCCAGCTTCGGCATGGTGCGGTAAATCCCGTGGACGTTGCCGATGGAAACCGCCAAGGTATCAATCCCGGTTCGCTCCACAAAGTCCTTGGCCTGCTCCGGATCGGTGTAGTGGCTTTTAGCCTGTTCCTCTTCCACCGGCTCCAAAAGATGGGGTGCGCTCGTCCCCATAATCGGGGTCAGCTCCGCCTCAACCAGAAGCCCTTTTTCATGGGCTTCATCCGCCACCTTCTTGGCCGCCGCCACATTCTCCTCGTAAGGCAGACCGGAAGCGTTGATGTGGATCATCTCATAACCGGCTGCAATGCCCTCTTCCGCCGCTTCCACCGTGGGAGCATGATCCAAATTCACAAAAATAGGAACCCCGGATTCTTGGCGGAAGTTGGCAACCAAGTCCACCAAATTTTCTGGTCCCAAAAATTCGGTCTCCCCGTGCGAACTTTCCACAATAATAGGTGCTTTAAGCTTAGCCGCTGCACCCGCTACCGCCTTTAAAGTCTCCACATTGGCCACATTGAAGGCGCCTAACGCCCAGCCTTCGCTTTGGGCAATCTCTAAAGTCTTTCGTGGGTTCATGAGTAAATTATTTGCTCTTTAAAGCGGTTGCTTTCTTGGCCGCGTCCACAATATCTTTCGCCACCAGTCCAAATTTTTCCATCAGCTCCGCCGGCTCGCCCGACTCTCCAAACCGGTCATGTACCCCGACTCTAATTACAGGAGTGGGATGGTTCTCGCTCAAAAATTCTGCAATCGCTCCGCCCAAGGCACCGGCCACCTGGTGCTCCTCCGCCGTCACTACCGCCCCAGCCTTTTTCGCAGCGGCTAAGACCGTCTTCTCGTCCAATGGCTTGATGCTGGGGGAGTTGTAAACTTCTACTCCCCAGCCCTTCTTTTCAAGCTCGGCGGCGGCCAAAATGGCCTCGTGGGTTAAGGGCCCGCAGGCAAAGATGGAGACATCCGGCTTTTCTTTCTTGGATTGCCAAAACAATTGAGCTTTGCCAATGGCAAAAGGAGTTTTTGCGGTTGTCACAACCGGCGTTTTGTCGCGGGCAAAGCGCATATAGGAAGGACCGTAGACGGTGGCAATCGTTTCCACAATTCTTTTAGCTTCCCAAACATCGCAGGGGGCAAAAACCTTCATGTTGGGCTGCACCCGCATTAAGGCCATGTCCTCCAAGGCCTGGTGAGTGGCCCCATCCGGGCCCACCGATACACCCGCATGCGCTCCCATAATCTTGACGTTGACGTTGTTTAAAGAGATGGTGGTTCTAATCTGCTCGTTGTTTCTCCCTGGAGAAAAAGCAGCATAAGAGGCGATAAAAGGGACTTTGCCGGCCAAAGCCATCCCCGCAGCTACGCTTGCCATGTTTTGCTCCGCCACCCCCAGCTCCACGTAACGGTCCGGAAATTCTTTTTGAAAAGTAAGGGAGCGGGTGGATTCGGACAAGTCCGCACACAAGACCACCACGTTTTTGTCTTTCTTCCCTGCTTCCGTAACGCCCAACCCGTAGCCGTCGCGGGTGGGAGCCATTTCCATCTTCTTCTTGTCCAGCAGATCCTTAACCAGATAGGCGTTCTTGTTTATCGGCATTATTCGTGTTCGCTCCTGATCTTTCCCCCAAGGGTCCGGATTTCTTTTAAGGCTTCGGCGCTCTCGGCTCCCGCTTTGGGAGGCTTGCCGTGCCACTCAAACTCCCGCTCCATAAACTCCACCCCTCTGCCGGGAATGGTGTGAGCAATAATGAGGGTGGGATCTTCGTAAACGGCCTTGGCATGGTTGGTGGCGTCAATAATTTCCTGAATGTTGTGCCCGTCGATGTGGATGACATGCCAGCCGAAAGCTTTGTATTTCTCCTCCAGCGGCTCCAAAGGCATTACATCCTCGGTATAACCGTTGATTTGAATGTTGTTTCGGTCAATAATTCCCGTTAAATTGTAAAGGTTGTTCTTGCCGGCAAACATCGCCGCTTCCCAGGTTTGGCCGGCTTCCTGCTCCCCGTCGCTCATAATTACGTAGGTCCGCCATTTCTTGCCGTCCATCTTAGCGGCGTAAGCCATCCCCGCGGCTTGCGATAGCCCCGATCCCAAGGGGCCAGAAGTGGTCTCCACCCCCGGTAGTTTTTCCCGTTCCGGGTGTCCCTGAAGAGGCGATCCCCATTTTCTTAAAGTCCAAAGCCAATCGTGGGGAAAGTAGCCGGCGTGGGCCATCACGGTGTAGCGGGCGGGGCAGATGTGGCCACAGGAAAGAACAAGGCGGTCGCGCTCTTCCCAATCAGGCTTTTTAGGGTTGTGGTTTAGGATATGAAAATACAGCGCCGTCCAAATCTCCATCGTTCCCAATGGTCCGGCCGAGTGACCGCTTCCCGCCTTGGTCAGCATTTTGATGAGGTCTTGCCTCATCGCGTTGGCCATCTTGTAAAGTTCATCAACCGAGTAGTTGTCTTTTTTAGGAAATTGCATCTTACTTAAAGAAACGAGCTCTCATCCTCCACATCCATTTTCTGTAGTTCTTCCAAAACCTCCTCCGGGGTGTCCACAATCCGGTAAACCTTCAGCTCTTCCCCCCTAATATACATATTTTTGGCCAGGGCCTCCATGATCTCGTGCCAAAATTCCCCGTAAAGGATGAAGGGCTTGTGGTGGCCAAAGTAGAGGCGAGCCGTCCCCCAAACCATGCCAAACTCCGAAATCGTCCCCGTCCCCCCTTTAAACAAGACGTAAGCGTCCCCCTGCTCCAAAAGCCGAAGGGTTCGCTCCAGGTAATTTTGGGTTTTAATCTCCTGGTCGATGGGGTTAGAGCGGTCGCGGCCTTCAAAATAGGGAGCATCTTTAGGATAGAAGGAAACGCCCACGACGCTGCCGTTGCCCTCTTTGGCGCCTAAGGTCGCGGCCTTCATTACCCCGGGTCCGCCCCCGTTAACGATGGTGTAGCCGTTCTCGGCTAAAAGCTTGGAGGTCTCATAAGCGTCCTTCCACTCAGGCCGGTCTTCGTGACTGTCGGCAAAGCCGAAGATGGTGATTTTATTAAACCGCGGCATTCCTTAAGGATTCTATCGCTTTTTGAATATCTTCTGCCCCGAAGATGGCACTCCCGGCACACAAAATGGTGACCCCCGCTTCCACCATTTGAGGAATAGTTTCCGGATTAACACCGATATCCACGGAAATCGGCAGGAGGGGAAAATCGGCTCTTATCTTTTTGATCGTAGGCAGAACCGCGGGATTAAACTTCTGCCCGCCAAACCCCGACCGTCCCCCCATCGCTTGGTAGCGGTCTACCAAAGGCAGCAGAGCAGAAAATTCGGAAAGCGGGGTTTCCGGTTCATTGGCGATCCCTACCTTAAATCCAAGTGCTCTAGCGTGTAATAATAAATTCTTCCAATCCTGTGATTCTTCTTTTGATTCGAAATGAAAGATCAGCTGGTCAACGCCGGGATGCCTCAGCCGTTCGATCCAATTTTGGGGATCCTCCACCATCAAATCCGCTTCAATTTTCAAACCGGGATTTAAATTAGCTAACTTCAGGAAAAGCTCATCTAAGACGGAGGGGTCGGAGAAGGTGCTGTTCTGCACGAATTTCCCATCCATCAAATCCCACTGGTAACGTAAGACATAGGGGGCGGCCGCTAAAACTTTGGAGAAAAACTCCTCCTTGCTCTTAACAATGGGGGCGGGAACAACTTCAACCATGCTTGCTTTATGTTAGGAGAAATTGGCAAAATAAGCAAAACCAAGGAAAAAGGAGGAGAGATGGAATTGCGCTGGATCGGGTTAATTGCCTATCTTGCGTTTGGGATAGCTTTATCCTATTACTTAAACCGCAAAAGCATCTTCTATGAAGACTACGAGATCCTTTTCTTCAATGTTTTTCTCTGGCCTTTCACCCTGGCACTGATGGTTTTAATTTTTTCCGTCCTGCCGGCTCTGGCCACCTTAATCCAAACCGTGAAATCTTGGATTTATAAAAAAGAAAACCATTAAGGAGGAGCGATGCGCCTACCCACCCTTATCGCGTTAATCTTGGCCCTAATTGTCTTAGTTGCTTTCGAGAGCGCCCTGGACCCCATTTTGTTTCGCGGCCTGGCCTTGGTGATTTTCGTCTTGGCCGGAGCCTATGAAATTTGGCAAAATAACAAGAAGTAAAGTTCTAAGACCGTTACCAACAAGCGAAGATAAACATCTTCGCTTTTTTCTTGAAACTACCCCCCGACAGTGCTAAACTGCGCTCGTTAAAACTTTTTGAAGAGGAGGAAGATATGATCCGCAAGATTTGGAACGGCGGTCTCATTTTGATCGTCATCGCCTTCTTCGGTATTATTCTCAGGCCCGAATGGGGACTGATTTGGCTTGGACTTTTGATTTTAGGCCTCTTTTTGGACGCTATCGCCCAACTACTGCGGCATATCCGCGAGGAGAAGAAATGGGATCAGAATCAGCCGGATCAATGAAAACGTCTTGGGGCCGCCACAAGAGCGTTGCGAAGCTGGAAGATCGGTTCCTGCAGCGCCACCGTGCCCACTGCTGTGCCAAAAAATTGCTGCGTCAAGCCGAGAAGCAAGCTAAGATCACAGCCAGCAAGAACAACGCAATTTCCCCAAAGATAAATAAAACCCCGACTGAAGATTAAGGAGAAGACCGTGTCTAAAAAACGCTTGCCTTACCATAAAATGACTCCCCGGCAGCAAGCCAATTTCCGCTACCGGGTAAAGAAGGAAATTGAGAAGCGGAATAAAAGCGTCCTCTTTCTTCCCGGTGAATGGCGTCACTGGCGCGAAAGGGGATACAAACCCAGCGAAATCGATTACGATATGTGTCACATCTGGCGTTAAATCGCCCGCCGTCTTTGAAAACCTCAAAGGCGGCTTTTTATTTGAAAATATCTCTTCCCAATGCTAAACTATGGGTTGAAAATCTAACCTTCTCTTGAAAGGAGAGAAAAATGGCAAAAAGAATACCTTCGAGGGAGGCTATCCAGAGCCGAAGAATCTGGAGCTCCATCAAAATCGCCGTCTTCAGCGCGGTTCTTTTGTTCATCGTCTGGAGCCTCATTCCCTACTTCGGCTTTACTTCGGTAGAGGTGGTGGAATGGGATCAGGATTTTTCCTTTTCCACCGACCACCGCTGGGAAGCGGCGGTTGCGCTCTTTACCACGTTCCTGGCCGCCTACCTCATGTTTGACTGGGTGTATGAAGATTGGGTGATCGGGGTAGGTTCCTTGAGTAGTTTTGATACCAAACTGGCGATCGCACTGCCCTTGAGCATTGGCTGGACAACCGCTTACCTAATCCTCAGTCTTTCGGGCGGGTTGGCCATTGTTTTAATCACGGTGCCGGGAATGCTTGGCATCGGGACCATTATCGCCATCCTAAGCGGCTTGTTCATGGGAGGAGGACTTGGCACCTTCATGGGAACTGTTCTTGGCGTCATTGCCACTTCCCTCCTGCATTTGGTGGCGCGCTTCTTCGACTGGCTGCGTTCCTAGGCAAAACCTAAGCGAGGATTAAAACCCCTCGCTTTTTTATTTTTCCAACTCGTGAATTTTCTGAATGCGGCGCTGGTGGCGCTCGGCTCCGGAGAAAGGAGTAGCAAGCCAGGTATCCACAATTTCCCGGGCCTCCTCAAAGGAGGTCGCAGGGATAGGCTCTAAGGTTTGCCCACCTGAAAGGCAAAGAACATTGGCGTCGTTATGCTCGCGCGACATCTTAGCGTTGGTGGTTGACCAAACCGCGACCGCCCGAATTCCCTTTACTTTGTTGGCGGCGATGCAAATCCCCTCCGCGGAGCCGCAGAAAAGGATCCCTTTGGCGGAAGAATCACCAGTAACTTTGTCGGACACCGCCTTGGCGTAGTCGGGGTAGTCATCATTTTTGTCCAAGGTGTGGGCTCCCAAATCCGCCACTTTCTGTCCTTTCTTAATTAGATCCTCTTTAATCTTTTCCTTTAATTCAAACCCCGCGTGATCGGCTCCCAAATAAATCATTTCTTTATTTAAGATAGCGCCCAAAGCCGTTCTGGCGCAAGAATTCCCAGATTTCCACAGCTTTATCTTATTCCTCCGCTGAAGAAACAAGCAAAACCGAAGCCCAGTAGCCTAAGGCCGCAAAGCCAAACAATGCGGGCAGCGGAGCCCCCAGGTAATAAACCAAGGCCAAAAGGGCGCAGGTTAAAACCCCGCCCCCGTGAAGGAGAATCTCCCTTCTGATCACAAATTCGACCGGGTGCTTCTTGCCCCTCGCCTGCTCGTAGGTTAAAACGTCAAAGGGAATGGTATGCAGCCCGTCCACCAGCTTATTGAGGGAATCCACTACGAAAGCCGCCAAGGGAGTTACCACAAAAGCTTTGGCGATCCACATAAAGCCGTTTAGAAGAGAACCGGAGCGCAGCAGCTTAACCTGGGAGTGGGTGTCGGAAAACCGGCCCAGGGCCAGGTGGGTTAAGGCCGAAACCAAAAGGACGCCCGAAGAGATCAAACCCAGCTCCCGGTAAGAATTCCCCGTCAGCCCAAAGAGGAAAATCGGCCAAGCCACCCCCGAGACGATCACCACGCTTCGAATGCCCCAAAAGGAGAGAAAAAGGCGCCGGTAAGAGGGAAGGAAAGTGTTTCTTAAGATATGCCGCCACCCCGGAAAGGGCTGATGCTGGTGGGAGGGCATCAGAAAAAGCGGGAAGGCCGAGAGAAGGATTACCCCAACCGCCAGATAAAAAAGGAAGTCGAACCCGTAGAGGGAGATCGCAACTCCTCCCAAAAAAGGCGCTACGACCGCCACCATCCGACCTAAGAATCCGGGAACGGAAACCTGGGAGCCAAAGTGCTTTTGATCCCCGTCTTCAATAAAAATCAGATGATAGGGAACCCAAAAGAGAATAATCTTAGCCGCTTCCAGGAGCGCGACCAGGTAAAGAAAGCGCAAATCCCGGACGGCCTGGATAAGAAAGAAGAAGATGAGGGCGTGAAAAATACTTGATAAAAAAACCGAGCGGCGGAAGCCCCAGCGCTCCACCATCGACCCTAGGGGAATCGCCAAAAAGACGATGAAAAGCGAGTAAAGGCCTACGTAGCCTAAGACGTAAAGGAAGCTGCCGGTTAAATCAAGGATGTAAAGGGGCACAAAAATCCCCACCAGGGAAATCGCCAAAGTGTGGAGGGTAAAGGCAAAGAAAAGGGCCGATAAGGGCTTCGCCTGAAACTGGGGCGCCCTAAGAAGGCGGTGCAGATCAAAAAGCATGAATTAAAATTAGCAGTTCTTAAAAGGATGGGGTTAACCCTTAAAGCCGGCTTCCCCCACCAAAGGCACAAAGCGAAAGCCGGGGAAAACCTCCCGCTTTACGCCGACTTTGGTTTTCGTTACCTTCATCATCTCCTGCCCATGGGTCCCCACCGGGATAACCAGCCGCCCATCCTCCTTTAACTGCTCCAAAAGAGGCGGGGGAATATCGGGAGAGCCGGCGGTCACGATCACCCCGTTAAAAGGGGCTTTCTCCGGCCAGCCCAAGCTCCCGTCCCCGACCTTAAGCTCAACATTCTTATACCCTAAGCGGTCTAAAACTTCTTTTGCCTTATCGCTAAGTTCTTTGAACCTTTCAATGGAATAAACCTGTCGTACCAAGCGGGAAAGAATCGCCCCTTGATAGCCGCTGCCGGTTCCTACCTCCAAAACCACATCCTTCTCTTTTGGCCCCAAAAGCTGAGTCATGAAAGCCACCGTATAAGGTTGAGAAATGGTTTGGCCATTACCGATTTCCAAAGGGGTGTCCTCATACGATAGATGATTTAACTCTTGGGGAATAAACTCTTCGCGGGGCACTTCGCGAAAGGCGGAGAGCACGCGCTCATCTTCAATTCCCCGCGCCTGAAGGTGCTCCTTGAGCATTTCTTCTTTTGCTTGCGCCAAATCAAACATTTAAAAAGAGGGGTTAGTTTCCAAATACTTTTTTAGATCTAACTCTGCATTCTTGTATCCCATTCTTCCTACCGCCTCCTCGGCCCGGATCCAAATCGGCTTTCCTTAAGGAGATTCTTTCAAATTCCCTGAAACGCGAACCCCAAAAACCACAGAAATACTTGGAACTTTAAAAAATCCAGCAGTGGACCACAAGTATTTGGAACTTTCCACTTTAAGACCGGTTTCTTCCAAAATCTCCCGTCGCAAACTTTCCTCCAAAGTTTCCCCCTTACCCACAATCCCACCAGGCAAACCTAAACCATTCATATAAGGAAGGTCGATGAAGAGCAGCTTTCCTTTCTTTTCAACAAGACCGGCTACCGAGAGAATTGGCGGAAACTCCACGAATAAAATTTTTGCCAAAAAACGAACTAACCAAAGGAGAACGACCGCTCTTAATTTATAAAAATTCACATTCATCTCTTCTTTTGCTGCTTAAAGAGCTCCTCTACTTCCCCAACAGTGGTTGCTTGCTCCGGCTTTTTATCGTCCCGGAAAGCCATCAGGCGGGGGAACCGCAGAGCCAACCCCCCGGCGGTGTGAAGGGGGGATTTGGTAATCTCATCCGCCCGGATCGCGACCACTATTTCAGGAGTGGCCCAAACATCGGGGGTGTGCTCCTTCGCCACTTCCGCATTCTTGGGCTTCTCTTTGGTTTTAAGGGAGTCCACCCGCTTCTTCATCTCCCGCCACTCCTCATCGGTCAAGCCCGATCCCACCCGAGAGATGGTTTTAAAAGTGTCCTCCTTGTCATCATAAACAGCCACCAAAAAACCGCCAATCCCAAACTGGGTCCGCTTGCCCCTTCCGGTGTAGTAGCCCAAGACCACGCAGTCGATCGTATCCTCGAGCTTTCCTTCCTCCACCCTTTTCAGCTTCACCCAGTTGAAGTTTCGCACCCCCGCCTGGTAAACCCCATCCAAGCGCTTGGTCATAATCCCCTCCAGCCCATGCTCAATATTCTCCTGGAAAAATTGGCCGAGCTTCTTGCTGTCGGTAAAAACTTGCTCCTCGGCAATCATAATGGTATCGGACTTTTCTTTTAGGAGGGAGGTTAATTTTTCCCGCCGTTTTTCGTAAGGTTCATTGGTTAAATCCTTGCCATCCAAATACAAAAGATCAAAAGCAAAGACCTTCAAAGGGAGCTCGGTGGCTTTTTCCTTAATTCCATACTTGCGCTTGCGCTTGGCCGTCTCCTGGAAAGGCTCAAACTCCTCGGTTTCGGGGTTGTAGGCGATCGCTTCTCCTTCAAAAATTACCGACTTAACCGGAAGTTTTTGGGCGGCGAGGGCAATCTCCGGAAACATCGCGGCTGTATCTTCCAAATTGCGGGAAAAGATCTTCACCCAAGGCCCCGCTTCGATTTTCTCAATCTTTTCCTTTTCAACCACGCCCAACCCCAGTTGCTCTCCCTCTTCTTCCAGTTCTTCCTGCCGGCGGCTTTTATCCAGGTGGACCTGCACCCGAAAGCCATCGTACTTGGGCTCGGCCGCCAGCTTTCCCCCCATCTTCTTCATAATCTCATCCGGGCTCGGCAGCCGCTCAGCCGCGGCCATCCGAATGGGAACTCCTACCTCGACCTTGATATCCTCCACTTCCTTCATCCCCTTGCTCTTTACCAGCTGGGCGATCTTGCCGATATCGGCGGAGACGTTGTAGGCGCGCTCAATGGCGGGGCGGGCGGACTTATCGCCCACCTTGGCTAAAGATAAGGCATCCAAAATGGTTTTATCGGAGAAGCCCATTCTAAGCTTATTAACGGGAATTCGGGAAACGTAGCGGGCGGAAAGGGGATCCAAGGAGGTAAGGAGGTTCGCCATTGCGGAGATCTTCTTCTCTTGGGATCCCGTACCGGAGGATTCGGCGATGCTCTTCAAGCTTTGGTAAACCTCCGTGATGCTTCTGCCTTTTCCCCTCACTTTTTTACCCTTGGCCAGATCCTCGGCGGCAGTCCCTAAATCTCCCTCTTTTTTATAAACCTGGTGGGCTTTTTCTTCGGTAACGGCGTAGGCCTTGGCCAAAACCCTCACCATCATCTTCTCCGCCAGGTTAAAGTCAATCCCCGCATAGGAGGGAGCGAGTTGGCCCAAGACCAGATAGGAAACCTCATCGGCCTCCGCGGGAGTTACTTTTTTGTAAAGTTCGGCTAAGATCGCGGTAATTTCGAGCCTTTTGGGGGTGGCTTCAATGCGGGAAAAGTATTGGGCCAATTCGGAGAATTTCACATCTTTATCTTACCTAAATTGCTACTTCCCAATTACTATGAGATAATTACTGCGAAACTTTTTCCTTGAAAGGAGGAAAAATGATAAACCTCATAGTCGCCTCAATTGTCGCATTTTTGGCGGGGGTGATTGGACCATCCTTATTCGGGTCGGAACCATTTAGTAGGGTGGAGTTTTTTGTTATGGGTTTCTCCTTCTGGATCATCGGGGAAATCAGAGACATTAAGAAGATACTTTAGGATTCCAAAGCTCGGGACCATGTTCCGGGCTTTTTCTTTTTTATTTGCCCCAACTTTGCCTCCCGTGCCATAATGGATCAAATTTAAGAAAGAAAGGAGCAAGATGAAGGCGATTGTGTCGGCCCTCCTGGCCGCCCTCTTTTACCTGGGATTCTTTTGGATTTTCGGGATAGAACTGGGATTGGCGGTCTTTTTGGTTTCCTTTTTGGGTCTGAGTTTCGTTTGGGAATTTTCTAGCTTCCTAAGCGAAACCTAAACCCTGTTTCTCAAAGCTCGAACTCTGTTTCGAGCTTTTTATTTGCTTCTTCCAATTACTATGAGATAATAATTGCGAATTCAAAAGTTAAAAGGAGGAAGGATGGAAATTTTGGGATTTTTATTTTTCGGGTTTGGATTTACTCTCACTATCGCGCGGCTATTGCCATCGGGATTATTGACAGAATAAGATACGATCGGGCCGAAAGGAAAACCGATCTGATGGCAAGTGGCAGATATGTCGGAACTCCTTCAACCTACCCCCAGAGATTATCTTCAATGGCGGTGGTAGCAATATTTTTTGGAGTAATTTTCTTTTTGATCGACATCTTGACAACAATTTTCTAAATAACCTTTGGTCCGAAGTCTTTGATTTCGGACCTTTTATTTTAATGCTAAAGAGAAATAGTGTGGACCGAAGGAACTATACCTGCGGGAATATTGTCAACGTCGGTGGTCGTGAGGATGGCTTGGCCGCCGTTGATCATCTCAAAAACCCGAGCCCGGTTGCCCTCATCCAGTTCCGAAAAGATGTCATCCAAAAGAAGGACGGGCCGGGAACCGATTTTTTTATCCACAAACTCCAATTCCGCTTCCTTTAAAGCCAAAACCGCCTGCCGCTGCTCCCCCCGGGAGCCGTAAGCGGCCAGATCTCTCTTTTCGCTTCCTTCTTCCCGCAGAAAATTAAAATCATCGCGGTGGGGACCGTGCAGGGTCGTTTGGGCGGCAATCTCCCGCCCTCTTTCGCTTAAAAGCCGCTCCGCCGTCAAGCCGGAAGAGAGGTAGGAAAGAAGAAGCTGGTTATCCCGAAGCTGGGAATTAAGATCATTAAAGAAAACCTTGCGCTTATCTTGGATTGGGGAACCGTGCTCCAAAAGTTTGGCATCCCAAAAACCCAGATCCTCCTCCCTCGCTTCTTCTTTGCTAATTGCCTTTAAAAGGCGGTTGCGGCGCTTGCGGACCTTATCAAACTCCGAAAAATGGTGAGCATACTCCCCGTCCACGCTCGATAAGGCCAAATCCACAAACCGCCGGCGCAAATCCGGCGAACCAATTACCAAATTCAAATCCTCTGGAGAAAAAAGGACGGTATAGAAGTGGCGGGAAAACTCTCCCAGCCGCCTTCCCACCCCATTCACCCGAAAGCGCTTGCCGGTCTGGGTCACCGCTACCTCCAACTCCCGCTCCTCGCTGCCCTCAGTAACGGCTGCTACAAAAGCAATACCGTTCCCCTTTCCCTCGTCTTTTTTAACCATTTCCCGGTCCAAATCCGCCCGCGGAGAACGGCCAAATGACAAAAGAAAGATCGCTTCCAAAAGATTGCTTTTGCCCGCCGTATTAGGTCCCACCACTACATTAATGCCAGGGGAAAAAAAGAATTCTTTCTTGGGATAGCTGCGGAAATTATCCAGAGAAAGTGACTTTATTAACATAAGATAGATTAAATAACCTGCTCCTTGGGACAAATGAAGGTGCCCCGCTGGCCAACCCTAAGATACTCAATTTTAGATCCACAGCGGGGGCAAGACTGTCCCTTCTTTTGATAAACCCGGGCTACGCTGTCGTAGCGCCCTCTCCCACCGTAAAGATCCCGGTATTTCTCATCGGCAATGGTCGCTCCCCCCAACCTCACTCCATCTTTTAAGACTTTAATCACTGCGTTAAACAAATCCCGTGCTTTTTGGGGAGAAATCTCAGCAGCAATGGCCTGCGGATGGATCTTTGCCACCCATAAGGCCTCATTGGCGTAAATATTTCCTATTCCCGATATTTTCTTCTGATCCAGCAGTAAATCCTTAATCCGCCGGCGTGATTTCTTGAGAACCTCTCCAAACTGCTCTGCCGTCAAATCATCCAGCGGCTCCGGCCCGTAACCCGCCACAATCTTGGCTAAGTCTTCATCGGTTTCGACAAGCTGCAGATAGCCAAACTTGCGGGCGTCATTAAAGTGGATATCCAGTCCGTCCGAAAGCTTCACCAAAACATGCAAGAAAGGATCTTTGTGGCTGGTCGCCCCGTGAATAAAAAGCTGGCCGGAGAGCCGCAGATGCAAGACCAAATTCTCCTTACCCGCCAAGCGGATAATAAGAAGTTTTCCCCGCCGCTCCACTCCTGTGATTTCCTGCCCCTTCACCCGCTTTAAAACCTCTGGCAGGGAAGGCCTCACCATCTTAGGAACATCGGTCCAAATATCGACGATCTTAAGGCCGGTCGTTTCCTTATTAAGTTGCTTTCTAATTGTTTCAACCTCAGGTAGTTCCGGCATATTATTTCTTTTCAGCCACCTTTGATTCTATAAAACCGGTAAATTCTTTCTTAAAGCGCGCAACGGAGAATTTTTCCGCCTGCGCCCGGCAGTCGGCGGGCTTATATTCTTTGGGATTAAATTTCTCTAAGGCTTGAACTAAGGAATAAACGGTTGGTTCAGAAAAAAATTCGCCGGTTTTACCCGCTAGAACCGTTTCCAGTGAACCCCCCCTCGCAAAAGAAATAACAGGTTTGCCAAAGTGCATCGCTTCAACTGGAACTATCCCAAAGTCCTCATCTGTGGGGAAAATAACTGCCTCGCAATTGGAGTAGGTGTATGACAATCTTTCATCACTAACGAATCCGAGGAACTCCACACTGGAACCCGCCATTTTCTTAAGCCGTTTTCCCTCCGGTCCCGTTCCCACAATCTTCAAGCTCAAATTAAGCCGATTCGCCGCTTCAATCGCCAAATCCACCCGCTTATAAGGCAAGAGGCGGGAAACCAAAAGGTAGTAGGAACCACTATCCAATTGGGAAACGGCTTCCTCTTCTTGGGGAGCTTCTTTAGGAATTACATACTGCTTGGCGAAGTTCTTTTCCTTGTGAATATCGGGTGAAGGCAGATCAACCCCCGGATAAATCACCGTTACCTCCCGGCGGTAAAACTTCTTAATCCGGGAAGCAACCTGCTTGGAATTAGCCAAAAGATAATCGGGCCGCTGGGCAGCTTGGTAATCCCAAATCCGAAAGAAGTTGTCGAGAACCGCCAGGATCGGGCGGTAGATAAAGATTTCCCTTTTGTTCATGGAAGATTCATAATGGTAAAGATAGCGGGGCGGAGTATGGATGTAGGAGATGTGGAGGGCCCCGGGGCGGGTTTTGATTCCCTTGGCAAAGAAAGCGGTGGAAGAGATAACCAAATCGTAATCCGAAAGATCCAACCCCTCAAAAAGGAAGGGGTAAAAAGCGGTGTAATACTTTAAGAAATGAACCAGAGGGAGCTTCGGCAGCTTAAAAGGCCGGATATCCCAGTTGTGCATTCTTAAGGGAAGCTTAGTGGGATCATGCAGGGAAGTGTAAACATGGGAATAGGGATAAAGGTCGTGAATGGCCTCCAAAACCCGCTCCGCTCCCCCGTAAACGTTTAAAAAATCATGCACCAAAGCAACCTTCATGTAACTTAAGTTTAGCAGTCGGGAATCCTTAAAAAAGCTTCAGCTGGCTCTTATCTTCTTCCTTCTGGTTTTCTTCCAATACCTTCTCCCCGAAAATCTTCGTTGTTAGGGATTTAAAGCCCCAAGCCTTAAAAAGATCCAAAACCGCCTCCTGCGCCAATCCCCCAAACTGCAAATCTCCCATCTTAAACTCCAAAGGAGCGGAGTCCACAATCTTCGCCAGCTTGTAGGAGAGCTCCGCCTTCTCCTTATCGGCTGAAAGCTTTTCCGCCACCGCCGGCTTAACCTCCAAAAGATGGTGATAAACCTCCTCGAGAGTCCCATATTTTGCGATCAGCTCCCGCGCCGTTTTGTCCCCAATGCCCCGCACTCCCGGAATGTTGTCGCTGGGATCGCCCCTTAATGATTTATAATCCACTAAATTCTGGGGAGCAAACCCATACTCCTCCTCAAATTCCTTTTTCCCGTAAAACTTGGTTTTTTGCTTGCCAACCGCCGGCAGGTAAAAGCGGACTCCGCCGTTGATAAGTTGCATCAGATCCCGGTCATTGGAAGCAATGACTACTTCAACTCCCTTCTTAGCTTCTTCCTTATCGGAAATTACTGTGTGGGCCACCGTCCCCATCACGTCATCAGCCTCATAGCCCTCGGCGGATAAAACCGCAACGCCGGCCGCGGCCAAGAATTCCCCCAGCTTAGGCAGCTGGGCCTCAAAGGCCGCTTGTTCCTCAGGAGACTTGGGCACGCGGGTTCCTTTGTATTCAGGAAAATCGATTTGGCGGAAAACCGGCTCTTCCAAGGACTCGTAAGCGGCTGCAATATGGGTTGGTTTTAGTTCCTTCGCCAAATTAAAAAGCATCGAAGCAAAGCCGTAAACAGCGTTGATCGGCTCACCGGAAGAGGTTGTTAAAGTTAAAGGAAAAGCATAAAAAGCCCGGTGGAAGAAGTTTTGGGTGTCGATTAAAACCAGGCGCTTCACTGTAAGATAAATATTAGCTTAAGCGGGAGCTTGGGCGCTTAAAAAGATTAGGCAATGAGCTTGGCAAATTCGTCCCCGTCCAAGGTTTCCTTCTCCAAAAGGGCCTCCGCCACTTTATCAAGCCTCTTTCGCTGGGCAAGCACAATCTTTTTGGCCACCTCATAAGCCCCATCCAAAATCTTCTTCACCTCCGCATCCACTTTCGAGGACATCTCGTTGGACCAGGACTGGGCTTCCCCCATAACCCCAAACCAAGCCCGCTCACCCGCCGCAAAGGAGACCGGCCCCAATTCGCTCATTCCCAGCTCCTCCACCATCCGCCGGGCCAAAAGGGTGGCTTGCGCCAAATCGGAGGAGGCCCCAGCGGTAAACTCTCCAAAAACCACCTCTTCCGCCGCCCGTCCGCCCATCATGGTGGCAATCCGCTCCAAAAGCTCGGTCTCGGTGTGCTGATACTTGTCCGCTAAAGGCGGGGTCTCCGTAAAGCCTAAGGCCAAGCCCCGCGAAACAATGGAAACCCGATGGACCGGATCGGTGTGGGGAAGCTTGGCCGAAACCATCGCATGCCCCCCTTCATGATAGGCGGTCATCTTCTTCTCCTGCGGGGACTGCAGCCGCCTCTTTTCCGGCCCCAGCTTTACCTTGGTCGCCGATTCCTCTACATCGGAGTTCGTAATCTGCTTGCGCCCGCTTCCCGCCGCCAGAATGGCCGCCTCGTTAAGCATATTTTCCAAATCCGCTCCCGAAAAGCCGACCGTGCGCTTGGCAATTTTGCGAAAGTCCACGTCCTTGGCAAAGGGCTTGCCCCGGGCATGAATTTTCACAATCGCCTCCCGCCCCTCAATATCGGGAAGGTCCAAAACGACGCGGCGGTCAAAGCGCCCCGGGCGGGTTAGGGCCGGGTCCAAAAGCTCGGGGCGGTTGGTGGCGGCTAAGACGATGACGTTATCAGTCTCCACGGCCCTCTACGACAAGTACCTCATGGCGGTCTACGGCACGCCGGGGTCGGACCTCTCGGCCGCCGCCACCCGCACCGAGGCGGCGGCCCTCCGGACCGTGGCCGGCGACAACGCGAAGGGGCTCATCAAGGCCACGGTCGAGCGCCTCGAGCGACATGCTCATGCTCTCGATGTAGAGCGGCAAGCGGTGCTCCGCCGCGAGCCAGTGCACCATGCTCGTCTTCCCGGTTCCCGCCGGCCCGACCAAAAGAACACCTTTGGGAATCCGAGCTCCTAAAGCCCGGTATTTCCCCGCGTTCTTCAGGAAGTCCACTACTTCTTCCAATTCCTGCTTGGCCTCATCCACCCCCGCCACATCCGAGAAGGTGATCCGAGTTTGGCGCCCCCGCACAAAAAGCTGGGCCCGGGAGCGGCCAAACGACAAGATATCCTGCGCATTGCCTTGGGCCCGGCGGAAGAAAAAGAAGAAGAAGAAAACCAAAAGGGCGACCGGCAAAATGCTCCCTAGGAGAATATCGAGCCAAGGAAAGCCGTCCTTAACCGCAATGCCCGCGGAAACCTTCGCGGGATCCACTCCCGATTGGGCTAAAACCTCCAAGAAGCTGGAGCCCGGCTCCTTTTGCGAGGTCGCCGTTTCTCCGGATTTGAGCGTAACTTCCAGCGTATTCCCCGTTACTTCAATACGCTCAACCTTCCCCTCATCAATCAACGTCAAAACTTGGGAAATGGGAAGCGTTTGGGGCGAGGAGACCGGGGTGGTAAAAGCCCAGTAGATTAAACCCAGAAAGAGAAGAATAAAAATCCAAGACCAGATCCCGCTCGTGCGTGAAGGGCGCGTCTTTTTTGGCGGTTGCGGCATCTTTGGTCCTTGCATGATTTTTAGAAGGAAAGGTGGAGAGCTTGGCGGGCCCGCTTTAAAGTCTCTTGGGCTAAAGGAATGACTTTATCTTTCCCAGCTTTTAAGATTGTAGCTAGTTCCTGCTCATTTGCCAAACCGGTCCGCTTTTTCCGGATAGGAGAGAGGAAATCGTTAAGAACTTTAGCCAAGTATTCCTTAACCTCTACATCTGCAACACTCCCTCTAGTGTATCGTTTCTTAAATTCCTCAACTTTCTTTTTATCCTTGGCAAATGCATCAAGGTAGGTAAAGACCGGGTTCCCCTCCACATGCCCGGAGTCGCTGGCGTGCAGGCGTGCGGGGTCGGTATACATGCTCATCACTTTCTTGGTAACGGTCTTTTCCTCATCGGAAAGAAAAACAGCGTTATCTAAGGACTTGCTCATCTTCGACTGTCCGTCCGTGCCCGGCAGAACTTCTCCGGTAATTAAAGCATCAGGTACGGGAAAAGTTTCCCCAAATTCGCTGTTGAACTTGCGGGCCAGTTCGCGGGCTACTTCTAGGTGGGAAGATTGATCTTTCCCCACCGGCACCAATTGCCCCCCAACCATTAAAATATCGGCCGCTTGTAGGACGGGGTAGCCAAGAAGGCCAAAGCTAGGCTGCTGGATCTGCTCATCCCGCATCACTTCCTTTAAGGTGGGAACCCGGGATAAGCGGGGCACGCTCACAAACATCCCCAAAAGAAGCGCCAACTCCGCCACCGCCGGGACATCCGATTGGCGGTAGAAAGTGACTTTCTTGGGATCCAAGCCGACCGAAAGGTAATCGCGCATCAGCTCGTAAGTGTTTTCCTTAACCGATTTGGTCTTTTCGGGAGTTAGGCCCCGGGTTAAGCTATGGTAGTCAGCAATTAAAACAAAAACTTCATTCTTGTCTTGAAGTTCCACCCGGCTCTTTAAGCTCCCCACGTAGTGGCCCAAATGAAGATGGCCGGTCGGCCGGTCGCCGGTTAAGATTCTTTTTCCGGAAATCATACGGGTTAATAATAGCAACCAAAGAGGAAATAAAGGAAATGAAGATAAGGAACCAGTCTGGTGGCTGGGGACGGGATCGAACCGTCAACCTCCGCTTTATGAGGGCGGCGCTACTAACCAATTGAGCTACCCAGCCTTGGTTGCGGGCCCTGGAATTGAACCAGGTCCTCATGGTTATGAGCCATGCGTGGTAACCGTTCCACCAGCCCGCTACGGCTTTTTAAATTATAACCCAAGGAAATCAATAACCAAAGAAAAGGTCCCGCCACTGCTTCCAATACGCCAAGGGCTCTAAGGCAATCTGCGCGGCTTCCTCCGGAGCATCTTCCGCCCTCTTCTTCGCTTCCTCAATATCCGGCAAGATCACAATCACTTCTCCGGGACGGGTGTAGCCCAGCTGCTCCACTGCTTCCTTGTAGATAAAATCCCCGGATTGCCGGTAAGTGAGCTCATCCTGCATTTCAAAGGCCTTGGCCTCCAAGTTTCCCACCTCGGCCTGGAGAAGGGAGAGATCCTTTTGGCGGCTGCGGATGCGAAAGAAGGTTTGGAAGGTGGAGAACAAAAGCCCCACCAAGACGACAAAAATGAAGATATTTCCAGCCAGAGATGAGAAAAACTTTTGGGCAGGCACTATAATTTGATGATAACACCCTTAAAACTCCACTTTTCCCCAGGGGTTGACTAAGTTATGGGGTAGTGCTATCTTAAAGCCGATAATGATTCCGTTGAAGGACGCCCACTTAAAATTCATTGAGCACCTTAAGGAAAAGAACCGCTCCAACTCCACCGTCCTGGCCTACGGCAAGGACATTGACCAATTGGTCGAGTTTTTGGAGGAGCTGAAAAGAGCCCGGGTGACGGATGTTTCCCAGCCCGATGTGGAGGCTTTCTTGGCCAAGCTCTTGAAAAACGGCTACACTCCCAAGTCGGTTTCCCGCAAGACCAACGCCGTTAAAACTTTCTTCCGCTACCTTAAGGTTAATGAATTCTTAACCGACGATCCCGCTCTTTTGGTCTCCCACCCCAAGTTTGAAGTGAAGCCTCCCCGCATCTTAAATGAAACCGAATACCGCGCCCTGCGCGATGCCGTGCACGCTGACACGCGAACCTATGCGGTCGTGGAGCTCTTGCTTCAAACTGGCATGCGTATTGGGGAGCTGGCCCGCCTAACGATGGCGGATGTGAAGCTGGGTAAGGGTGCGAGAGCGGGGGAAGTCCATATCTCCTCATTCAACCGCCACCCCGAGCGCTCCGTGCCCCTAAACTCCCGGGCCCAAAAGGCTTTGGAAGCTTATCTTAAGGAACGAGTGGAAGGCACCGCCAAGAATGTCTTTATTACCCGAAACAGCCGGCCTCTTTTGGTGAGAAACATTCGAGCCACCATCAAGCGCTACCTGGATTTGGCGGGGATTGAAGATGCGACCGTCAACGACCTCAGGCACACCTTTATCGCTCAGCACATTAAGCGGGGGGCTTCCTTGGTCTTAGTTTCCAAGGTTGCCGGCCACCGGCGTCTCTCCACAACCGAAAAATACCTGGATCACGTCCAAGTTACCGCTCCCCAGGAAAAGATGGAATTGGCGGAGCTTTAATTCCCTACCCCCAAAAAATAAAAAGGAGAGAAGATGTCAACACCCCGCAATATTACTACTTTTGCTGAAGAACTTCGAAAAAGAAGGGAAGCAGCGATTGAGCGAATTAAACGAGAATCCGCTGCCGAAGCAGAAAAGGAGGCGGAAAAGCTTTTCCCTGAATGGAAAAAGTCTTTGCTTCAAGTAGCTGATAGCTTGGAGGAGAATGGCATTACGGTTGATATTCCCAGAGGTGATGTACCCTTCCGAGAAGCTTTTTTACGTCATGTAGGCAAGCTTACCCGCGAAGCAGGGCTTAAAATGAAGTACATAGAGCCACATGATAAAAATAAGGGAAAAATACCTCACCGAATTGAAATAACCTGGTAGCTCCAAGGTTGAAACAAGCCGTTTCCCAAAGGAAGCGGCTTTTTATTTGGCCGCCTTCACAATCCCGGCCCGATCCAGCCACTTCACAAACTCCACCACCGCTAGCGAAGAGGCGATAAACACGCCGATAAGAGCCCAATCCACTAATCTTAAAGGCACCGTTTCCATGATGTTTGAGAGCCAAGGCGTATAAAGCACCGCCAATTGAAGCGCAAAGGAGATAAGAAATGCCGCAACCAAATACTTATTGGTGAAGAGCTTTTTCCAAAAAGCCAAAGAGGTGTGAATGGAAAAGACAATGAAAAGCTCAAACAAAACCGCTCCGGTAAAAATCATTGTGCGGGCCCGGGCAATATCCGGAAGATAATCCACAAACAAAAGCGCCTCCCCGATTAAAGCGACAAACCCCAAGAAAATGGAATACAAAATAATCGGCTTAATCATGGCGCGCCCCAGATCCCGTGGCGGGGCCTGGCGCACCCGTTTGCCGGGCGGATCATAGGCCAAGGCAAAGGCTGGTAGAGCATCGGTCACAAAATTTACCCAAAGTATTTGAAGAGTGGTAAAGGGCTGGGGCAACCCTAAAATCAAGGCGGCCGCAATGATTAAAAGCTCCTCGAAGTTGCCGGATAAAAGGAAAGTAAAGAACTTCTTTATATTGTCGTAAAGGGCGCGGGCCTCATAGATGGCCGGGAGAACCGTTTCAATATCATCATCCAAGATGACCAAATCCGCCGCTTCCTTGGAAACGTCGGTTCCCTTCTTCCCCATCACCACCCCCACATCCGCTTTCTTGAGGGCCGGGGCATCATTGACCCCGTCCCCGGAAACGGCCACCCTTAATCCCAGACTCTTGAAAAGCCCCACCAGCCGGTGCTTTTGGGTAGGGGAAATGCGGGCGAAAATAACGATGTTTTTAATTACCCTTAAAAGCTCCTCATCGCTCATCCCCTCAACCTGCTCCCCCGAGAGCATCTCCTTAGGAGAAACATTTAATCCCGCCGCATTCGCCACCGCCAAAGCCGTACCGGGATGGTCACCGGTGATGATGATAGGCTCGATCCCCGCCTTCTTTAAAGCGCTAAAGGTCTTCGCCACCTTTTCCTTGGGCTGGTCCAAAAGGCCCCCTAGCCCCAGGAAAGTTAAGTCGGCTTCTACTTCCTGCTGGATTAAATCCTTTTCTTTTAGGGGTTTGGTCGCCACCGCTAAAATCCGGTACCCCGCGTGCGCCAGCTCTTGGGCCTTCGCTAAGAACCTGGCCTGCTCCTCCCCGGAAAGCTGGCAGCGCGGCAAAATCTCCTCCGGCGCTCCCAACACAAAAACTTTAAGCTCCCCCGCCTCCTCAAAAATTCGCGATCCCATCCGCCGAGCCGAGGTAAAGGCGTAGGTTTGCACGGGCTCCTCCTTTTCAACCTTAATCCCAAGCTTATCAGCCAGAATCAAAAAGGAGGCCTCGGTCGGGTCCCCCTTTACCAGCCACTGCCCCTTCCCATCCTCCGCCGGCAGAATATCGGCAGTAGCGGCCCGGGCGCCGGCTTCGGCAAAGGCCAGAAGACCCGGATATCTCTCTTGGGAAATATTCCGTCCTCCTTCCTTCACCAAACCGGTCGAACTAAAGCCGGTGCCCGTCACATCCAGCAAAACCCCCTCCGGCAAAAAGATTTTGGCAACCGACATCTCATTTAAGGTGAGGGTGCCGGTCTTGTCGAAAGCAAAAACATTGATGCCGGAGAGGGTTTCCGCGGTGGGCAGGTGCCTAACCAGAGCCTTGCGTCGCGAAAGCCGCAGGGCCGTAAGGGCCAAGGCCAGGGTTGTGGTAGTGGGCAAGCTCTCCGGAACAGCCGAGACAAAAACGGCAATCGCAAAGTTGATTAAGTGAAAGATCTCCAGCCCCCGCCACAGCCCTAAAATAAAAATTAGAAGGGCCAAGGCTCCCGCAAACCCGGTCAGCCAAACCCCCAGGTGGGCAATGCGCTCCAAAAGAAGAAAGGCGGCAATTTTGGCAAACTCGGTTTCCCGGCCGATTTTAATCACAACCCCCTCACCGCTCCCCGATTCCACTAAAGTTCCCACATAGGCGATGTTGGAACGATCGGCCAAGCCGGTGCCTTCGCTTAAAGGCCGGACATCCTTCTCGGCCGGGGTAGATTCTCCCGTTAAAACCGCCTGATCCAATTTTAGATCGTCAGCCGTCAAAAGCCTTAAATCCGCCGGGATGGATTCTCCCTCGCGTAAGATGACAATGTCCCCCACCACCAAGTCCTCTGGCAAGATGGATAGCTCCTTCCCATCCCGCCGCACCGACACTTGGGCGGGGTAAATCTTTCTAAGCTTCTCCAGCGTTTTTTCCGCCTTACGCTCCTGCAGGAACGAAACCATCACATTCAAAACCACTACCCCCAAAAGAACAAATCCATTGGTGGCGGACTCAAAGCGGAATGAAAGAGCCGAAGCTAAGATCAGTAAAACAACAAAGAAATTCTTAAACTGGGATAAAAGGAGCCGCAGCGTCTTAAACCGAATCTCGCTTAAAAGAGTGTTTTTGCCGAATTCTTTCAACCGGGCTTGAGCCTCGGAGGAGGACAAGCCTTTCTCGTTAGTCTTTAGCTGAGTCAAAACCTCCGAAATCGGCAAAGCGTGATAGTTATCGGTTGCGGCCATCAAAAGAAGAATAACAGGGTTTAAAGATTAAGGGATAGGGTATAAGTGGTGGGCTCGCTTGGATTCGAACCAAGAACCACCAAGGTATAAGCTTGGCGCTCTAACCGTTGAGCTACGAGCCCGCGCTTAATTATAACTCCTAAATTAGCGAATAACCGTTCCGGGGGAAACTTTAGCGACGGGGGAGATTAAAGTCGGCTGGCCTTTCTCATCTTCGGCAGCCAAAAGCATGCCCTCCGATAGGACCCCCCGCACTTCCTTAGGCTCCAGATTGGCAACGACCACAATATTCTTGTTCTTGAGGTCTTTGGGCTTCAAAAACTGCTTCACTCCCGCCAGAATGGTGCGGGGCTTCTCCTCTCCCAAATCCACGGTCAGCTTGTAAAGCTTGTCCAACCCCTCAATCTCCTCCACTTTGAGAACTTTCCCCACCTTAAGTTCGGTTTTCTTAAATTCGTCAATCGAAATCATAAAATTTAGCTTAGCGGAATTTTAAATCCCGCCTTTACCCGCCCTTTCTCTCCTTAAAAGGTTACCAGTCCGGATCGCCGGTGTGCTCGGCCAAGTGCTTTTTGAGCATGGCGATGTCCTCGTTGTGGCGTTCTTTAAGCTTTACCCAAAGGGCTTGGCAAGCCTCGCAGGAGGCCGCGTCCCCGGAATAAGTGTCGTAGCGCCAAACCGAGTCCATGAGCTCGGAGATCTGCTGAATTAGGTTGTGATGGTGATTAGGCACCAAACTTATTCACCCCCTTTCATGCTTAAAGTTAACAAAAAGGGATAGCTTTTGTTAGAAAGCTATCCCCAAGACTTCCCGCAGGAAGGTACTGAAAGCGGCGGCCAGGCCTCCGTAAACCGGCAGAAACCAAGTCAAAACCTCCACCGCGCACCCCACCCAAATCAATCCCAAGCCCTTTAGGGCCTGACTCTTGGGGTAGGACAGGCGCACCAGCAAAACGCTGCTTAAAACCCCTAGAATGGCAAAATTCACCAAGATCACCCACGGGGGGAGTAGGACTTGTTCCTTCTTCAGGAAAGTCCGCTTTACCCAAGAGAAGAAGCGGTTTTCTTTCTTAGGAACTAAGCTGGCCAAGCGCGCCCGGGCCCGGTCGAAAACAGTGCCTCGCAGGATCAGAAGGTAAAAAACGGTCGACCAAATCCCGTAGGCTAAAAAGACCCCCAAGGTAGTTAGGCCCAGCCCCCAAGCGGCGATCAAAGGCAAAATGATCACAATCGCCCAGAAACGAAAGAAAATAAAGGAAATTGCCAGCCAAAATACCAAAAGTAAATTGGAAAGCCAAACCCGCAGACGCAGAATCTTCATTTCTCCTCCTTCCCTTTTTGATTTGAAGGTAATTATAACGGGAAAACAAAAAAAATACGCCGGGGTATAGATAACCCAGACGTATTTTGAGTTCCGCCAGGAGAACATTGGCAGACCGGCAATCTACATACCGAAGAGGTGGTTGATTGCCTTCTTGATCTTGGAGGCCTGGCGCGCGTTGGTGTTTCGAACACCGCGCTGACGGTTTGCCTCGGCGGTGTGGAAGGTCACCAATTCATTCGCGGCCGTAGCTCGGCCGGAAAGTTTGGCTTCCACACCCACCAATATTTCCTTTGACTGCTGGACAGCAGTCTTTGGATTCGCCGAAACGATAATGATTTTTGGCATTCTGCTCTCCTTTGCCAATTAGTTGAAAGGCTGACGCGTGCCAGCTCTTTAGCTGATAATTATAGGGCAACTGGTCTAGGAAATCAAGTTTTTATCTCTGAAAGCGGGCTCTTAAAGCAAGTTCCCCCATGATAGTAGCGGTTGGGTACGGCCCGACCCGGCAATACTTTCCCAAAATGGCTCCGGGATTAAGACTCACACCACCACCAATGGAAGTCCCATCGCCAATCACCGCTCCCAAGTAGGTTAAGCCGGTGGAAATCTTCTCCTCATCAATCCAAACGGAGATTTTTGAACCATCCAGCTTCCAATTGGCAGTTTTGGCTTGCGCCCCCAAATTAACTCCCCAGCCAACCAAAGACTCCCCCACAAAATTCTGATGGGCCGCTTTGGCTCCCGGGAAAAAGAAGGATTTGCCGACCTCGCTGTGGGGGCCCACTACGCAGTTATCGCAAAGGATGAGCGGGCCCTTCAAAACCGCTCCTTGGCCGATCACACAGTTACGGCCTACGACAACATCGTTGCCGATGTAGGAAAAAGGGTAAAGCAAAGTTCCTTTGCCGATAGAAACCCGTTCACTTAAGTAAACCCAGTCGTTGCGGTAGTTGGCGCGCTCGGCCAGCGAGGGCACCTCAACCTCCCCATCCGCAAACAGAATTTTCACATAAGCGGGGAGACGGGTTACCGCTTCCCAAACCGGCTCCTTCAGCAGGAAAAGATCAGGATAAGGTATCCCAATAAGATTGAAAAACTCGTAGAAAGGGGGCAATTTCATCTCTCTTCTCCTTAAAAGTAGGTTTTAGGCTCTTATTTTATCCCCAAATTTCCATTAAACAAGCTTTGGGCGGCCTGAAACATCTGCGGTCTCCCTTGCGTCTTTTCCTTAAGCCACCATTCCGCTCCCCAAACAAAAACTTTTTCAGCACTGCCAAAAGAAATAAGATCCTCCCAATTTTCTTTTAAGAGGGTAGGCGACATGGTGCGCCCGTCCTCTTTCCACGGCTCGGCTTGAAACTCCACCACCCAAAATCCTTTACCCTTTCCGTTGATTAAACCACGTTCGCGTGCAATAGAGCGTGGTGAGAGGATTCCCAGGCGGTAAGTTTCCACATAGTATTTGCGAAAGAGCGGATCTAAAATCCGCGCGTAAAAGCTGGCTCCCAAATAATCGGCTTGTTCGTAAAGCCCCCAGAAAAAAGGAAGCGTGACGGCCTGGGCTCCCCCGTAGGTTATAACCACCTTTCCCTCCGGGTGAATTTCCCGGACCTGGGCAACGAGCTTTTTTAGGGTTTCGACCTTAAGGTAACGGCAATGGGGATGAAGATAAGGCTCATTCTCCACCTGCCAGAAGGAAATTTCCCCCTTATTGAAGTGATTTAAGACTTCCCGGTCAAAGGAAAGAATCTTTTCTTCAAATTCCGGGTAGGCGAGAGAAACAAACTCTTGGGGTGCGTAGCACTCCGGCCAGCGGAAGTTGCGGTAGCCGAAGGACAAAACCACCGCCAAATTCCTTTTCCGGGCTTCCTTTACCAAAAAGTCAATTTCGGCAAAGTCGTAGGAACCGTTTTGATAAACCCGGTCCCAGTAAACCGGCAGGCGCACCGCCTGAAACTTAAAAGAATCAAGGATTTCCAAATAAGAGGCGCGGGGATTAAGCCCCAAGTACTCGGCGTAGGTTGGAGAAAAGCTAAAGCCCACACCAGACAAGCCTTGAGAAACTGAAGAAACAGGAGAAGAGAAGCCCAATAAAAACCCCAAGATTAAAAGCAGACCTAAGAGCCTTGGTAAAAGTTTCACTCCTTTAGTTTATCTTATGAAACGGAGCTGCCCTGCCAAACGGGAGAACAAGTCCCCGCAGCGCTTGACAGGGCAGCCCACGCCTTATACCTTAACCTCTCTTTAAGTAAGGGAGGCCAGTGCGAGGATTCTCCTGAACGATCATTCCCGTAGGAACGGCGTCCAAAGATCCATCGCGAATATCGGGAGCAAAGTAGTAAATGGTTTGCTGTTTCCCGGTGTTTTTCAAAGTAACGGTCTTCCCATGCAAGTAGTACATGCGACCGCCCTTTTTGGAGTTGTAGCTAAAAGCCATGTTGGTTTTTAGTTTTCCCAAAGTTGGGAAAGCTAATTAATTGTTTTCACCTCCTTCATGTAAATAAAAGTGCCCTCTGGAGGGGCATCAAGCATAACTTACAGGAAAGCCATCCTGAATGTCAAGCGAAAGGCGATTTACTCTTCCTTAGGCCCAAATAAGCCACTTAAATCCAGCTTTTTGATGACGATCTTCCCCTCCCCAACCACAATTTCCTGGGCGGGAAAGCTTTCCGGCGCGGCCCCCTGGAAAGGTACAATCTCCAACCCCAAAAAGTTGCCGACGAAAATTGTTACCAACCCGCCTGGTAAGGGAAGGGCGCCCACGCGAACCCTCTCAAAAGAAAATTCGAAATTGTCTTTGGTTTTCTCGAGGTGAAGCTCCAGGTAAAACGGGGCCTCGTTCTGGTTTAAAACTCCGTAAATTTTCACGACGCCGGGAGTGAACTTCACCAAAATGCTCTTTAAAGCCCCCTCTCCCTCAGCCGGGGCTGAGGGAACCGGCGCTTGATTTAAAATGGTATTAAGCTCGTCATCGGTTAAGGTGACGGTAACAAGCTCCTGCCCCTCCAAAGCGCTGATCTTTTGATCCAACTTCGCTTGGGAAATCTTCTTATAGGAGAAGTCCTCTTCCAAAGCGGGGGGCTTGATCAACTTTGAAAGAACCGGCACCTCCAATAAGCCGGTGGCCGAAACCGCTAAAGCAAGCCCCGCCAAACCTAAAAGGAATAAAAGGAAAAGACCTAAGAGAAATCCCCAAAATAGGGTAAAGCAGGAAACTTTCTTCTTTTCCGCCGGCTGATCCTTCGCCGGAAGTGCTTCCTTAACCTTGGCGATCGGTGATTTTTCCATGCTGCTATTTAAAAGTTAAGGGGATCGCCACCAAATCAATAATGGAGCCATCCATCGCCGAGGTGTGGTAGACCTCCAAAACTCCCCGGGGACTCTCCGTTTCAAAGGTGAAGCGCACATCAAAGCTTCCCAGCTGCCCCATCTCCGGCGCGCTATAGGTAATCGGCTTTTGGAAGATGACATTCCCCTCCTCATCCTTAAGGCGGGCCACCAGAGTATTTTCAAAAGCCCGCTGGGCTTCCCCCGCCACCCTTACCGCACCCGCTGCCTCATCTCCCGGCCAAGGGGAAAAAAGGTAAATATCCCGGCCCCAGGGAACGGAGGGAGCTTCCATTAAGAAGCGCAGATTGCTGGCGAAGGCCTCGTAAGCTAAAACGTTCTTCTCGTAATTGGTGGGATTGGACAAAAGCGTCACCACATAGGTGCGGCCGAACTTCTCAAAAACGCTGTGGATCTCAAAATAATTGGCAAAGAACTCGCTATTGGAAGGAATACGTCCCGTCACCTTAATTCCCAAAACCCCATCCACGGTGGAAGCCACCGTTACCGGATCGCTTAAGTTAGCCAAATAATCGGCCAAAAGATCGGCACTCTTTTCCCGCGTAACCAAAGCTGTGATCATCCCCGCGTATTCGCTGGCGGTGGGAATGGTTTGGGGATCAAAGCCCACAAAAAGCTGGGAGTAGCCGAACTCCCGCCGGCTCCAGCCGGCCTCGTAGCAGGCTTTATAGCCTTGGCGGCTATTTTCGTAAATCTCTCCATCCGGACAGTAAGTCTCCTCCTGGGGAGTTTCGCTTCTTTTTAAGATTTCCCGCTCGATCCAGGAATTGATGGGGGAACGAAAATAAAAGTAAAGACCGCCTAAAATAAGAAGCAGAATTAAAAGAATGATGGAAATTAAAAGCCGGCGCGACACGCCTTGATTGTGGCAAAAAAAGACCCCCGTCAGCAAACTTAATTGACGGGGGGAATAAACTCCAAAGTCTCATGCCCGGAAAGCTTATCGAGCATCTCCTGGGCGATTAAATCCAAATGCCTCTCTTCAGCAACAAAATCAAGCGAATCGGCTGGAACTTTAAGAACCGGGGAAAGCTGGTAGCCTTCAATCCATCGGGCATAGGCTCCTTGCAGATCTTCAAGATACTTATCGTCGATCGCGAGCTCGGCTTTGCGCCCCCGGTTGGCAATGTGGACTTTTAGGGTCCCCAAGCTTGCTTCCAGGTAAAGCAGCAGATCGGGCTTGGGCAAGAGAGAGGCAATTCCCTGATAAAGAGACAGGTAGGTCCGCCAATCCCGCTGGGAAATGGCACCCCGGGCATAGAGGGTTTGGGCAAAAACCTCGGCGTCCTCGTAAACGCAGCGGTCTTGCAAGACGCTCTTTTTGCTTTCCACAATCAAAGGATACTGCAGAAGGCGGTTACCCAAGTAAAAGGCCTGAGAATGGAAAGCCCACGCGGGCTTGTCCCGATAGAAATCATCAAAGTAGGGGTTTTCGGCGACCGGCTCGTAAATCGGCTGCCAATTAAGCTTTTGGGAAAGTTTCCCAACCAGGGTCGACTTACCCGAGCCCATGTTGCCGGCTACCACCACAAAATACTTCTCCACGGCTCCTCCTTTCTAAATAGCTTTTAAGATTGGAATTAGGATAGCACGGCTAGCCTAAGTTGATGGTACCGTTGGCAATCAGCATCAAAAGCCAGCCTAAGAAGATAAGAAGCACCCCGGCCAGTAATCGCATGTAGGGGCGGCCCTTGAGGCGAAATTCCTGCACTTTGGTCAGCTCCATCCCGCTGGCCACCAGAAGAAGGATGATCAAAAGCGGAGCGACGAAGACCACATTGTAAAGAACCAAAAGGAGAAAGGCGGTGGAGTCGAAATACTGGGATAAGAGGGTAATGATGGCTAAGTAAGGAGCCCCGGTGCAAGGCAGCTCCACCGCCGCCACAAACGCCCCCAGCGCCGCCACTCCCAAAAAAGACGCGACCGAATTCTCCGCCATCGCATGTAGCTTTTTGGAGATGGAGACCGGAATCCCCAGGGAGAACCAGCGCCCGTACCAGAAAAAGTCCTTAATCTCAATCAGTCCCGCCAAAACAATGAGGGACCCCACCAAAATGGAGATATACTCGGCGATATAAAGGGGAATGCTCGCTAATCCATAAAGAAGTCCCAGTCCTCCTAAAAGATAAGTTAGGAAGATGGCAAAGATATAAAGAGAGCCGATCAAAAGCATCCTTTTAACGGAATGCTTCTGGGTCATCATGACCGAGATCATCAGAACCAAAACCCCGATCGCGCAAGGGTTGACGGAATCAATCGCCGCCGCCCCCAAGACGGTGGCAATGGTCGGAAGGGAAGCGGAAACGGTGCCGATCATCGCTTTTTAAGCTCTCCTTTCTGCCTGGCAACCTCGTAAAAGCTGCAGATATTCTCAGTTTCATCTTTTTCCTTGCCAAACTCAAAGATCAAGCAGTCGCCGGGGGGAATATTGGAGTGGGGGGAGATAACGTAATCTTCAAAGTGGGTAAGCTTCTCCTGGTAAAACTCCCCTCTTTCCTCATCGGTTTTCCAGGAAAAAACCTGAAGAGTCCCAACCCCTTCCCCCTCGCAAAGGTCGCCGTTTGAGAACTCGTAAAGCTTCTCGTTGGTGGGGAAGGAAAAGTGATCATCGTGCAGCTCCCCGCCCACAAAGGAGAAGAAGTTGTGAAGAGCCGCATCCTCCAGGGAAACCACCACGCCCTCCACGTGGATGCGGCCGTCGCCGTGCTCGTGAAAGACCGGCGAGCCTACCCGGTTGGCCAAACCGGTCGGATCGATCAAATCCAATTCCTGCCCGCAGGCGAAGACCCGAAAATCGGCATGCCAGTGGACCGGGCCTCCGGTCACGGAAGCCAAATTAAGATAAACCGTGCCCAGCGCGGAAAAAAGGGTGGCCAAAAGGACCGGCACCGCAATCCCCAAATAAAGAACCCACTTCCCGAATTCCGTTTTCTTCCGCCAAAGAAGAGAAATAAGGAGGAGGACGGCTACCCAAGCCCCAGTTAGCTGCAACCCCAAAAGAGACAGGTCCTGCACCCGGTCAATAAACCGGGCCGGGGTAAGAGGAGTTTCGACGGTTTCCTCTTCTTCTTCCCCCTCATGGGCGAAGGCGGAAGGAACAAATGTTTCCCAAGCCATTACCTTATCTAAGCAAAACCTTGCGTCCTTCGTCAAAAACCCTTAAGATGGTTGAGATGGCTGAGGAAAAGAAACAGGAAGAAAAGCTCGAACTCCCCAAAGGCACCGTCTGCCACAACTGCGGGCAGGAAATCAAGCCCGGCGAGCCTTTTAAGAAGGAAGACGGCACCTACGCTCACCAGTATGAGAAGGGCGAAGGTCCCCGTTCCGTGATCTGCGAATTCTGCTAACTCATAAGTTTTGACGACTCTTTAATCTCCTGTTATCCTTAAAAAGCAAAAAATAAATAAAGAAAGGAGTGAAGATTAATGGGAAAAGTTGTTTTGGGATTTATTTTCGCTTTGGCCCTTTTGGCCTTGTATTGGATTCCGGCCCAGGCCCCGAGCCCGGCGCTGGAAGACCCCCAAGAAACACCAACTTTTCAAGGCTTGGTGGTAAACCTGACAAAGGCCCAAATAACTCTTGAGCCGACCCCCACTCCCACTCCAACCCCACTTATCTTTCCCGCTGAGCAAGTGGAAGCCGGACAGGTAACCCTGACGATTCCAAAACTCAATGTGGAAGTCCAAGTGGCTGTAGCTGAAGAGGAAGCAGGACCGGAAGGATTAGTCTTTAGCACCAGTGAAAATCCCCTCTGGATTTCTAACTGGGGATCTGAGATTGGCGCTGAAGGCGTGGCTTGGATATATGGCCATCGCCAATGGGGGCCAGTACCTAAAATCTTTACCGATTTAGATAAGTTGGAAGCAGGCGATCAAATCTTCTTAGCGGGAAATGGCGAAACCTTAACTTTTACAGTTATTGAGGTGATTGTGGTCAGCGGAGAGCCTGATATTTTCTGGGCCAGCTTCTTTGCCCATGATGATGCCGCCTTGCGAAACGGGGAAAGACAAGTTGCTTTATTCACCTGCCATCCTTGGGGGACAGACGATCAACGGTTAATTGTTTTTGCCCAATTGATCCCATAAAGGAGCTCGCCAGGGAGCCGCCTGGAACTAGAAGGAGAAAAAGTGAAAAGAAAACTTTTTACCACGGCAATGGTGCTGGCATTCGTGCTGGCGCTGGTTTTGCCAACCGGTGCTGCCGCCGCCCTGACCGGAGCTACCTGTCCGGCAGGAGACGTGAAGTGGGAGACCGACGGAGGCTACGAGTACAATGACGGCTCCGCCAGCGTCGACGGCGACGGCAATCAAGTCACCATCTCAATTGAAAGTGGCTACACCTTCGTCTCCGGCTGCATCAAAATCGGCGGCCCGGACGGCGGCTCTACCATCTCGATCTCCGGCCCCGGAACCTACGGACCCTACGACTACGGCATCAGCCACGTCGTGATTGAGACCGATCCTGATGAGCCCGAAGAACCAGAACGGTATACCACCTACGAGTGGGAAGCCGACTGCGAAGGCTGGGAAGTTTCTGCCCAGGACTACGAGGATGACCAGCCGGTCGGATCCCCCTATGTGGTGGATAGCGGCACCTGGCAGGACCCCAGTAGTCTGGAGACCGCCACTTCCCAATACATCGACGAGACGATCTACGAGCCGAACGGCTGCACCGATGACGGCTACTACTACACCGAGGACCCCGACTGCGAAGGCTGGGCCTTCTGGAGGGTATACGGCGACGGGCAAACCGAGCTCGTGGAGGAAGGCCAGTGGACGGATCCCAACAATCTGGAGTCCGTGACCCGGCAAGGAGAAGGTTACAACTTTACCTTCGACGAGCCGGAGGGCTGCAATGAGCCCGGTGTCACCCCCACGCCGACCCGGCCCCGGGACAACCCACCTCCTCCTCCAAAAACAGGCGGCGGCTGGGAATTGTTTGTCCTTGGAACAGTTACGTTCTTGATCGGCGGCAGTGCTTTGGCCCTGCACCGTTTCAAGATCATCTAAGTTTGGAAGCCACGGAAGAATTTTCTCCCGTGGCTTTTTCTTTTAGCCCCGATCTTAATTTCTGACAAAATAAGAATCGAAATGGATGTTTTTTCGGAATTGAGTTTAGTAATTCTGCTGGCGACCGGAGTTTCCCTTTTGATGCGGGTTTTAAGGCAGCCTTTGATTGTGGGGCACATTTTAACGGGATTAATTGCCGGCCCTTACTTCTTAAATATTCTAAAGGCGCAGGAAACTTTGGAGGTTCTCTCCAAGCTGGGAATTACCGCTCTGCTTTTTATTGTGGGCCTCTCCTTAAGTCCTCTAATCATTAGAGAGGTAGGAAAAGTTTCTTTAATAACTGGATTGGGACAGATAATTTTTACCTCGCTTTTCGGTTACCTGATCCTTACCGCCCTCGGCTTTAACACCGTCACCTCCGTCTACCTAGCGGTTGCTTTAACTTTTTCCTCCACCATTATTATTCTCAAGCTTCTGACCGATAAGGGAGATGCTGAAAAGCTATATGGGAAGATAGCAATCGGGTTTTTGCTGGTCCAAGATATCGTCGCCGCCCTTATTTTGGTTCTGATCCCGCCCCTCGCCCAGGCGCAGGCCGGACAGATAGCAGGAATTGCCGTTCAAACTTTGACGATCGGCTTGGGGACAACGGTAGTTTTGTTCTTATTCAGCCGCTTTTTCTTAAGTAAATTAAGTGCTTATTTAGCCCGTTCCACCGAGCTTCTTTTCTTATTCTCTATCGCGTGGGGTATGGGATTGGCAACCGTTTTCCGCACCTTGGGTTTTTCGCTGGAAATCGGCGCCCTTTTGGCCGGCATAACATTGTCAGCAACGCCTTATTCACAGGAGGTCGCATCGCGTGTTAAACCGATTAGAGATCTTTTTATTGTTCTCTTTTTCATCCTTCTCGGCTCTCAACTTCAGCTGGGAGGGGACGCTAGTTACTTGATGCCGACTATCATCCTTTCCCTATTCGTGATAGTGGGGAACCCCTTCATCGTGTTTGTTCTCATGAATCTTCTGGGACATACCCGCCGCAACAGCTTTCGAGCGGGGCTCACCGTTGCCCAGATTAGCGAGTTTTCGCTCATTCTAGTGGCCTTGGGCCAGCAAGTCGGGCACCTCAACTCCACCGCCGTAACCATTACGACATTGGTAGGTATGGCCACAATCGCCATCTCAACCTATCTAATCATCTATGAGGAAAAAATATACCCAAGAATTAAAGGGTGGCTGCGCTATTTTGAGATCCGCCGCGTTGCTCCTCCGAAAACGAAATTACAGGAGAAATACGACACCATCCTCTTCGGCTTTCATCGCGTGGGGCAAGATTTCGTCGAAGCATTTAAAGATCTGAAACGCAACTTTTTAGTGGTTGATTTCGACCCCGATTCCATTAAAATTTTGGAGAAAGCTGGTATCCGGTATCGTTATGGCGATGCGGACGACGCCGAATTCTTGGACGAGCTTAATTTAGGACGGGTTGGTTTGATAGTTTCCACTGTTCCCGACCTTGAAACCAATCTTTTAATTGCTGAGAAGGCCAAAAAGAAGAATCCTGCAGGGGTAGTGATTGTAGTTTCCCACACCGCCCAGGAGGCTAAGGAGCTTTACCAGGCCGGTGCTACCTACGTGATTATGCCCCACTACCTGGGAGCCCAAACGGCTGCCAAGCTCATCGTGGAGCATGATACTAAGGAGAAGATGTGGGAGCCGCTGCGGGAAAAGCACCTTAAATATCTGGAGAAAAGGACGATTTAAAAAGAAAAAGCCCGCTTCTTAAAGAAACGGGCTTGTTTTTACTTGTAAGAGGGAAAAGACCAGATCCCCAGCGGCAGGCTTGCTAAGTCATCCCCTGCCAAAAACATATCCGGTTTTACCTCTCTAATCTGGCGGATACTGTTGTAGCCGCTATAAACGCCGCAGGTTCGAAAGTCGGCGGATTTGGCCGCTACCAATCCTTTCGCCGTATCGTCGACGTAAATCGCCTTCTTGGGGGCAACCCCGAAGAATTCAGCCGTTTCAAGAAGAGCCTGGGCTTTGTTGCGCGCATCGGTTGCAATACGGGTAAAATGGGAAGATATTCCAAAATAACCCAGCTGCTCCTGGATCTTGACCCCGTCCCCTGCGCTTACCAAAGCTAAGTTGTAGCTGCGGTGGCGGAGACGATCCAAAGTCATCAAAGCATCTTTTCTGAGCGGGTAGGAGGTGGGCCCCAACTGACCAAAAACCTCCCGCAGAATGGCGTTTAATTCCTCGACGGTTGCCGTTCGGGGAATGCCGTGCGCCCAGTAAAACTGCATGATATCCGCCGTGATCTCCTCTTGGTAGGTCTCAACCGGAGGAACCGATACCCCAAAGCGGCGGAAAATCTCCTGCACGCCCGAGAACATTCCTGAAAAATCGTCAATTAAGGTACCGTTCCAGTCAAAGACGACCAGCTGAATGTCACCAATCCTCGCCAATTCTCACTCCTTAACTTAAATTTTGAATTTTAATTTTAAGGGAAGAGCCTCAACTTAGCAACTGCCTTAGAAAATCTTGAAGCGGCGGTTAAGGTAGCGAAGGAGAAAGAGAACCGGAATCCAAAGAATACTATAGACGGCGGCCCAGATGAGAAAGTTCCCCACGGCGTAGATTAAGCTCAAAAGCGAACGCACCGCCAGCTTAAAGACCGTTCCCGGCCGAAAACCTTCGGGGGGCTGGTAAGGCAAGGCAAACTCATCGGTTGCTAGGTAAACGGTAATCTTTGGATAAGCAGCCGCCTCGGCAATAAACTTCTTTTGACCCTTAAGGACATCGATCTGCTCCCTTAGAGAGATGATTTGGGAGGTGATGGAAACCAGATCTGAGATTTTGGTTGCTCGGGCCTTAATGGCTTCAAATTGGCTGATGGTGGTTTCTAAAGTTTTAATCCGGGCCTCCAAATCCGCAAACTCCTCCGTCACATCCACGCCCACCAAGCTTTCCTCGGCCACCTTCACGGCTAAGGTTTTGTAATAGGAGACCGAACCATAAAGCCGCCCTGTTCTCGGGCGTAGGAAACAATCCGATCGGCCACCTCGGGGACATCTGAAACCACCAGCGAGGCCGTGGAGGATTCAATTACAACCTTCCCGCCGGATCCCTCTTCCCCTGCGGTGGGCGCTCCACCCCGGTCCATACCACCGATCAAGTCAGGAGATTTGCCCCCAATATCGCCCCCCAGCTCGGGCTTCCACCAAACTAAAATTAAAAGAATCGCCAGGACGGCGATTACGAAAGAAGCTAGTTTATTTTTCTTCACCCAGGAAAAAAGCGGGAGCACAACTCAAATAATAAGGAAAACCGCAAATGGTAAGCAAGAAAAGAAAAACTCCCGTACCGAAGCGGTGCGGGAGTTAAAGAAAGTAAAAAATTAATGCGGAAGATAAATCTCACTCTCCAACGTCGCCGAGGAGATCCGCACAACAACCTGATCCAGCCCACCGAAATAGCGGCCTTCCAGGAATTGGTTGGGATTGAGCGAAACAACATCAGCTCGCTCCGGTAACACCCCCCATTCTCCAATTCCGTTTGCCAACTCTCCTCGGCCGTTTAGAACGTTATAGGAGTCGCCGTAGCCGAAGGAGAATTCCGCAGTGGGAGCATCGTGGGTTTCGTCGATGATGAAATAAAACTGCGCTAAAGGCAAGGTAGTGATCACTACCTCCCCAGGCTTAGGTTCCCAGGCAAAGGTAAGAGCCTGTTCGGTCGTTAGGTTTCCGGAAGTAAAGAAGATTCCGCCACTTAAGCTACCTTCGAGCGCTTGGAGACGCTCCATGTACCGAAGATCATGCTCGCCCAGAACCCAGGTACTGGCGTAATAATCAGCAAAGGCTCGATAAGGCGGCGGGCTACAGCCAACCAACAAAACCGCCAAAACCAGCAAAGAAACTGCCAAAAACTTTTTCATCGTCTCTTCTCCTTAAATTAAGTTTTGAATCTGGGGTGATTGTAATATGGAAAAGCCGAAAAAGCAATTATGGGATAGCTGGTAAGCTTAATTTTCGGCCACCTTAAAGTTTAGAGACTGGTCTGGTGCTTTTTGACTCGGTAAATCACAAACTTGACCCGTAGAGAGGGTGGTTTTGGTCAAGGTTTGCCCATCTAGGAGGATCTATATTTCATCAACCGGAAAAGCCCTTTCGTTGGTTTGTAAACCTTGTCAGGGTATTTTTCGACAAGCTTCCAAACGCAGCCGTTAACCGTTTTCGGGTGAAAAGTAGGATCGTACTCTTTAATTTTTGAGAGCAGTTCTGACCAACGTAGGCCCTCGGGATGCTGCTCTAGAAGCTCAAGTGCTTTGGCGTTTATCCGGTGGGTAATTTTGGAGGATTGCATATCTAACTTTGGCTCCCCGGGCTGGATTCGAACCAGCGACATTCCGCTTACAAGTGCCCCTAAATTTCTTTAAGGCTTGGACGATCTCATCACCCGCTCCAAAGGGAGGAAGGGTGTTGGGCGCTTAGTCTCTGAACCTTCCCTGCCTTCTTAAGGCAGGGCTTGGCTGCGGATTACCCTAG